>Ga0209125_1000101_pt1 | contig 145124 bp, 142 predicted proteins | sample BarGraIncub1131A_FD_184503 | JGI IMG/M metagenome (GOLD analysis project Ga0209125, IMG submission 184503) | Arctic peat soil microbial communities from Barrow, Alaska - Barrow Graham LP Incubations 11-31A (SPAdes) (version 2) | ecosystem: Environmental > Terrestrial > Soil > Wetlands > Peat... | reverse complement strand
GGGTAAACGCCATGTTCAGTGTAGTATAGAGCGAATTGTTTTTTAGCGTTTGCTAGGTCGGAGATTACAGCGGATACATTAGCTTTGGCTGTTATGCCTGTGTAGGAGACTATGGTAATAGCTGCTAATACTCCTATTACTATTATGACTACTAGGAGTTCGACGATTGTGAAACCCTTCGACAGGCTCAGGGTCTGGCGACCATGATTGTTTTGATTTTTAGATTTATTGGGATTATTGGAATTAGTTATTAAGCTAGGACTAGAACTATAGCTTGGACTATAGTTTGAACCATTATGTTGTTTTATCTTATTAGAGAGAGAGAGAGAGAGAGATTGCTTTTTTTGTGATTTGTGTTTTTACTATGCATAATGGTTAATAGTACTTAAGGTTTCCTTTTCTGGATAGAGTATAGCATAGGGGGATGGTAATAACAGTGACGGGAAAAACTTTATTGCTTTTTGTTATATATTCGCTTGGCTATAAAATGAGTATAAATAAACATACCGCCAGCGATAAGCAAAAGGATAAAGCCAAACCAAAACAACCACATAGTTTGCGAATTAAATGTAGCTATAAATGCGTTATAAATATTTTCAGTAACCGTCCTTAAATTTTCGCTAGAAACTTGAGCTAATAACGGTGGTCGGAATAAAGGACCAACCAATAATGCCAGCAAACTAACTCCTAAAATAGATGCGCCTTGAAGCGTTAATATTTTCATGTCGACTCGACGTAATTTAATATGTGGACGTATCAGTATTATCGCTGCACCAATTAATGCTAGCGGTGCTATCCACAAAAACAAGGTTGCGAATTGATAGAATTTTGGCATATTACTAACATCTAAAATAACAAGGGTGTCAGGAATACTACTAATGTTAGAAGCTGTTTCGTCTTTACCAATCAAAGTTATTATCTTTTCAGCCGTTACCTTGATACCAGACAGATCAAACTCTATATTTTGAGGATTTTCACTGGTGATAGCCAGATGAATTTTTGATATTACTTTGCTTATAGCGGCTTCGGCCTGATTAGTATTCAATAATCCAGATATTAGTTTGGATACGGTGTCGCCAATTACATTCTTTACCAACGGTCTGTTCTGCAAAGCTGCATCAACAACTTCACCCGCAATGGCATTTCTACTTGAGTCAGACAACAAAGCCTGACTACTGATACTAGTAAAAGTATCTGCATTAAATAATGTACGATTAACCCATAGCGCCGAGTTGGCGACAACCAACAAAAAACCAGCTATAATCGTAGCTGCTATTAGTCCACGAGATAAAGCCGGCTTTACCTTTTGATCTTTAATATTGTTATTGTTTGCCATACTTTTCCTTTCTACGCTTGCGTGCTTCTATACTGCGTAAAGCTTGATACCGCAAGAAAGTATTAGCCACGAAGATAAACAAGCCAATTCCAACAAAAACATAAAGCATAGTAAATATTTTTCCCGCTACCGTGCGAGGAACAAAATCACCATATCCAATTGTCGCGATGGTTACAATCGTAAACCAAAGACTGTCAAACCAGCTCCATTTTTCAACCAAATGGTAAAACACAACGCCAAAGCCAACAAATGCTCCAAAAATAGGTATTAAGACCTTTACAAGCCGTGACACATCTTTTATATCGGGTTGTCCTTGGTTCATAGCAAATTATGCTTTTTTAGCTCTGCTATTAACTACTAGTCTTTTACCTTGGATTAATACCATACCTGTACCCAAAAAGATCGTTGCAATCATAGTGACAAAACCTATAACAGGGATAAAGTATGATACGGTAAGTATGCTTGTGCCAACGATCATAGCCCAAACAGGTTTTTTTGAATTTCGTAATATAACCCTTCCGAGTAGATAGCCCGTAAATGGGGTAGCGAGCATCGATGTAATAAAACACAAAAGTAATATAAACATTGCGATAGGGATGCCAATAACTGTTAAGAACAATAATATAAGTGCTACTGGGGTAAAAATTACCGCCCCAAATCCAACCAAAACCGCTAGTCCAGGTTTTTTCATCGTAGAAACGGATGCTTCATGAATTATTCGAGGGAATAGTAATAGTAACATTAACGCAAATACGATCATAGACAATAAGCTGTAAATAAACCAAGCAATACTAAATGCAAATGGTGAGTAATAGTTTGGGCTAGGTTGTTCTTTTGGTGTAGTACGTGTTACTTGACCAGATATTTTGCCACCACTTGCTACAGTTGGGTCGTTTGTTCCGGTATATTCCATATCGCCACCAATTAACCCAGTTGATCCAACCGTTATCATTTGTACGTCGCCTTTAATGTTGCGGTCAATGGTGCCATTGATTGTTAGGTTTTCAGCTCCAACTACAATATCTCGCTTTACGGTACCATTAATTGTAATATTTTGGCTTCCACCTAGTAGGTCACGACTGATTATGCTACTTTTATCAATGACTAAACTCTGTGATGCGATAGTAGCGCTGTTGTTGACAGTTCCCGTCAAGATTACACTTTGTGCAGCTAAACGGACATTACCATCAACCTCACCACTAACTATGATTGTTTGTCCTGCGCAAAAAACATCTCCGTTAATTTTTCCGCTGATCGTTACGTTTTGTCCTGCACAATAAACATCTCCGTTGACCGTTCCAGAGATATCTATGTTATTACCACCTGCAACCAACATACTATCTATTGTTTCTCCAGATGCAATAGTTATAGTGTCGCCGGTTTTTATGCTTTGAGCCTGAGCAACTCCTGTGAACGCGATTAGACAGAATGTCAATAAGCTCAAACTGATTATAATTATTTTTATGTGCTTCATAATTTCTCCTTTAACTTAAATATTTCTAATATCTTTCAATGGTGAACGAAGATACGCCAATCTTGGCAGTTATATTAATCTGCTTTTGAGATTGTGGATAGTTTAAGGATTCAAAAGTGTCCTTGGTTGTTTCAGTTAAATCAGATAATTCTTTTGTAGCTAAACCGCCCTCGAGCTTTAATCTAACACCAACATTTGAAGGTACTCTTAGTGTTACCGAACTAGCACCTGAATCGATATTGAGATTTGAGATATTTTCAATACTCCCAAGTTTTAGGTCTAAACTACTGGCACCGGTTTTTATATTCATTTCTTTTAACATCGCGCTAGATGTGTCGATTTTAGTTTCCGAAGCTCCGGCATCAACGTTTAGCACAATCGGAACACTTTGAGACAATTTTACATCCCATATATTACGAATATCGCCAGACCACCAGCTGTTATTATTAGTCATGAAAAAATCAATTTGTTGGATGTTATTATTCTGGGTAGTAGTCTTGGATAGGGTAGAATAATTACTTTCAAGATTAACCTTTGCTATCTGTTCCTGATTAGCTGTGTCTATATGTAAAACACTTGCACCAGCTTTAATACTAACCTCAGCTTGTTTTACATCACTCGAAAGTTTATTGACTGAAAGCTCCTGTGAACGGAGAATGCTGAAATTAGAAAAATTACCAACCGCAACCCAAGCAATAGCCCCAAGTGATAAGATTACCAAGAGCACCATTAATATACGCCAAAAAACATTTTTAAATGACATTATTGATAGTCCAGCTGAAATAATAATTAACGGCCATAAACGCCAGATATTACCCCACTTAACGTCAACAAATCCAAAGTTACTAGCCAACATCAATCCGCCAACAAGAATTAACAAAAGTCCCCAAAATAATTTATTAACGGACCATCTGCTCTTGTTTTTATTTTTTAAATTAGTGTTATTACTGTGACGGTCGGAATTATTAGCATCTTTGTCATCTTTTGTTGCTTGTTCATTAGCTTCAGCTTTATTTGTCATAAACTACTGTCTCCTTTTAGCAATAATTAGTAAACCAGCAACAATCAGTAAGACTGGCCAGATAAAGTCCCAACGAAAAGATAATAATTGAGGAAAGAACTGTGTCATTAGTAGCCAAATGCCCAGAATTAACAAACAAAGACCAAAGATATTGCGAACTCGGTTTGCACCAGCGTTTTCTTGTAAATCTTTCCCCATATTCTGCATTCTTTCACCGAATGTTTCGCTACTTTCGGTGGCCTCTGCGGCCTTTGTCTTAAAGGTATTTTTCTCATCAGGAGAAGGTACGATCATAGCCAATATTAAGTATAAAAGCACTACCGCTCCACCAGTTACAAAAGCTCCGACAACCCAAATTACACGCATTAGAGTAACATCAATATCAAAATAATCAGCAAGCCCGGCGCAGACACCTGATATTTGTCCTTGTTTCGGTAATTTATAAAAAGTCTTTCTTGTGTCAATCATGGTTATTTTTTCCTTCTTTATTTTATTTTACTACCTTTATGCAGATTGTCACAATAGCCTAATCTTAATCTAAAGGGTATAATAGACAGAGAATCAATTAAGTCTTATTCGTGCAATTTGTTTAGCATTAGTCATCTTATAAAAATTATTATATGACAAAACAATTAGAGACAAGTTTGTCACCACTGGCATAAATACCGTTAATAATAAGTTTACATTAGAAAAACAACTAGATAATTTTATTAACATGCTTTGCGAGGTAGTTTAAGTAGTCATTAATGAATTAGATTTTAATTACAACGTTACAAAATATAGTTTAAGGTTATAATTAAGCTATTAACAAATCAACATGCTGGAATCCGGTGTAAATCCGGAACTGTGCCGCAACGGTAAGATATTTATATCAAGTCCGATACAGCTTAAATCTCCCGAGCAGGAGTAACTATTATCTTTTTAAATGTAATAGCCCCGCTTGGAAGTAGGGGTTATTTTAAATTGGAAGCAATTGCGCAAAAGAGGGTCGAAAATCATTACCATTCTGACAAGAATGAGCATATTAGATTGCTGGAAAAAAATCTTGAGATTAACGATACCTTAGCGCATTTATACCAATATATGGAAAAAGGCGAAGACTCTATTATTGGAATTACGGAAGAGATAATGACAGATGTCGCCGAACGCGTTTCTGGTGAAATATTTATAAATTTTGTTGGCTTTGAATCTACTGGTCGCGACTTTATTTCACTAAAAGATAAAATTTCAATGAAATCGATGACTAAAAATAATCTAGATTTCTTTGAAGTAGAATCGGCTATTAACCCAAGTCTATTAAACGAATATGAAAGAGCAAAATTAGAGGTTCAAGAAGTAGAAAAACTAACAGACTGGCACAAATACGCTAAAACAGGATCATATTTAATCTTTGAATCATTACCCCTTGGAGAAAAACAAAAGTTTGCAATATCACGAATTTACCAAAAAACCAATGACAATACGGTCGAAGGTTGTTTTTTGCCATTACACAACCCAAGCATTGATCAATTCAATGAATTTCGTAAAAAAATGAATGTTGATACACCAAATTGCAAAAACGCGCTTGAAATGTTACAGAATTGCTATGAATTTAGCGACCACAGGCTAACAAATGTTAATAAATTTGTCGATTATTACACAGGAATGTATGATAAGTTATTATATGAAAAAGAAGGAAAGCAATTTAGCTTTGGTCTAGAAAATAAAGACGGTAAAACAAAAGGAAATATCCTAAATAAAATCAGAAATTATCCCGAATTAACGTCTGTTTATCTAGAAACTATAAAAATGCTAGCAAGAGGCAAAGGTAAAGCTACTACCGAATTAATAGAAATCAACAAAAAATTTAGGAAAGACCATCCTTTAGAAAAAAACCAAATTATATCAATAGACCAAGCCCGTGACATATTAAAGAAAGTCAGAACCGGTATAGTCGAATCAATAAACGAAATGGACAATAACGATCTAGCTAAATTAAAAACTAACAGTGATGGTGGCACTAGAGCAGCTTATGATGTAGTATCTCACTACAGCGAACAAGCCACAGCTAACGGTGAAGTTCATGCCAGTGGTGGTTGTGGTGAATTTAGTCGAAGCACTCAAAATGAAGCTTCAGATAGCTCAACATCAGAATATAATTCCATGTTAATGGCTTTTGGCTCTGGCGAAAAATTAAGCAATCTTGGTAAATTAAAGATTGATGCGTGCCGTATACCTAATTGTCCTAGCCGTGGTGATATAGCTTGGTGGCCAGACAAAACTTTGGTCGGAGGCTGTAATATATGTATGTGTTGTCATAAACTATTTGGAAAAAACAAGGATCCAGAAAGAATTTATGCCGAAGAAAAGAAGAGGAAGGAAGAAGAGAAAAGAAGAATTGCCAAGATTGCGCTTGCGAAAGAAGAGAAGGAAAAAGAAACTAACAAAAAATCTAATAGCAAAATATTTAAATTATCTGGACTTAAAGCGAAGGAACAGCTTAAAATAGCCGCTTAATTACGAATTGCTAAAACGCTATTTTTCTTTATCATCAGGTAATTTAGGTTTTATCGAACCCAATTTAGGGAAAGCTCGCAAAATCCTATTATATCCAAACGTTTTCTTGTTAATAATGACGTGATATTTCTTCTTTAGGCTTTCTAACTCTTGCATGTTATTATCACCAAATTTCATAGCCTGAGTCGTTCCATCAGAAATATTTTGACCAATTGCACCCGAAAGTGATCGAATTCTATCGCCAATATCTTGCAAAATCAAGTTCTTTTGCTTGACTTTTGATAACGATATTATGGTTATAACGATGTCAAGCATAAATATAAATAACAACGCCGAAGCAATAAGATTTCCGGCATCACCAGACGAAAGATGTACAAAATTATTAATTATTGACTGAACTACATAAACTACAAACACACACGCCAGGCCCCAAATTAAAGATGACTGCAAACAAATGTAACCTTTGAAATTATAGTTTTCTCCCGCGTAATCCCACCATTTTTGATTAAATATCCGCTCTAGCAAATATCCAGTACCAAGTTCTAGTGCGGTCGTTAATAATATTGAACTGACAAATAACAGCAATAGATTATCTTTAATCGGCAGCAGCAACAACAATACGCTCATAACACCGACTCCATATATAGGACAATAAGGACCATTTAAAAAGCCCCGGTTTATAAATTTGCCACTATTCATAGTTGAAACTATAACCTCTAGGCACCAACCAATAACTGAATAGAGTATAAAGACCCATATGATGCCATAAAACGAATAATCGAACAAAAATCTCTCCTAATACTTTATAAATCAAATTAACTGTATCCACTATACAAGAAAAGCCCTTCACATAATACAGTTTTGACGTAAGCGTATCTATGGATTAGAATACAAGCAATGAAATATTCAATGTTATCACCCAAGAATACGGCGCCAGTATTATGGCTAATCCTAGCAGTGTCGGTCTTTATATGTGGAATAATCGTTATTCTTAATGTAAACCTTGCTTGGTGGATCATAGAGACGTCAGTAATTATCTTGACATTACTGGTTGGAATGATGTATTTAATATCAATATTTCTTAAGTCAACCGAAAATAGGTTAAGGCATTTAGGTGTTGGAGCCTTATGTATACTAGGTAGTCTTGTGCTATTTACCGTGCCTCAACTCATCGAGGGTACATTTAACCTAGTAGTTGGCATGCTTGGCATTTTAATCGGACTATTTGTACTGATAAATAGCATAAAACTAAAGAGAGACGGGGCTTCTTGGGTCGGAAATTTGCTGGTGGCGCTTGTTTATGTGTTTTTGGGCATCGAAATGGCGTTTTCCTCCAGAGAGGGTCGACTTTTTAGTCTATTTTTTGGAACTTATCTAATATTATTTTCGCTTAACGTATTTAGTGATGCCCTAGTTAGCCTAATGGGCTCAAATACTAGTGCGCAAAAAGCCAAAAAACGCATTCGTATCTCTATGCCGGTAATATTTGCGGCATTTTTGCCAATAAAACTATTGAAAAAGGTGAATAGGCTAGTCGAGGAAGATCCAGATGCTTTATTGCTACTTCCTGACCAAACAGATAAACAAACAGCTGATTTAACTATATATATTCACACAAGAGAGGGCCTTATAAATGGAGTGGGGCATGTAGATATATGCATAGACGGCTTAGTTTATAGTTACGGAAATTATGACAGCGCAACCTGGAAATTCGGCGGCTTTCTTGCAGATGGCGTCATGGTAGAAATGGATAGTAAAGCACATATCAAGCAAGCACTAGAGGTAGAAAATAAGATATTAATGGCTTACGGGCTGTCTTTGACGCCAGATCATAAGAAAGCCGTTAAAACTAAGTTAGGCGAAATTATTAATGAGCTAACGCCTTGGGACTCTCTTGCTGAACAAAACGAAAAAGGCGCTATTGACGGAAAGCAAGATGATTATAGTGATATAGCAAGCCAATTATATAAAAGCTATAAAGCAAAGTTTTATAAATTTAAATTCGGCAACCCTTTCAAAACTTATTACGCCATGGGCACTAACTGCGTAAAATTAGCTGACATGATAGTCGGTAAATCTGGAATTAACTTACTAAAAGTTAATGGAATTATCACACCGGGATCTTATTTGGATTATCTAGATCGACTATACGAGCGCGGTGATTCTATCGTAATCAGTAGAACTTTGTATAAAAAGTAATTAAAAAAGACTCCAGCTTATTGGAGTCTTAAAAATGTCTAAAGATAGTCATTTTTTTGTTTTTTACAAACAAGCAGTGAATTATACAGATTGAACAATCACCATGTCCGTCAAGAGTTTCTGCACGAGAACCTCGATATCTGGGTCATAGCTATCCGTGCTGGCATTCAACTTGACTTTAATATGGCCGTTAGCTAAAGAAATATCCTCAAGTTTAACAAGAAGCTTGTCTTTAAGGCTTGAACTAAGGTGTTTATGTATAAGTCTTTTATAAATACATTTTGCATCCTTAACATCTAAATTCTTCAAGCCCCTAACGTCTCCATTTTTAAACTTTGATTCCACAGCCTCTTTTATAGCTGATATGTTAGAAGCAACCTTGACCTCAAGATAAGTATCCATAATTCGCCTCCCTGACATAAATTTATACAGATATTGAATATACCCGTATAGGTCAAGCGATATCATAAACCAATAACAATAGCCTATTTGTAAAAAACTACCCTCAAATGTTCACTCAAGAATATTTTAATTCTACGCTTAATACAACAAAGTATCAACATCTAAAACTCAACATAATAAAAATATCGACCCGCCAAGAGGTGAGTCGATTATCAATATAAGCTTATAAAACTATATCTTTTATTTCTGCTGCGATTTCAGCTTTTTCTTTAACAGCCTTTTGCGTGATGCGCCATGCCAATTCTTGTGTTTAGCCATATTATATTAATCCAATTATTTTGTATCGTCTAATCATAACACATTACAGGAGTTAAATCTCTAGTAAATACGCCGACTAACCTATAAAGTTATATTTAAATTTATGCCCACCAACAAAAGTGGCCAAAGAGAAACTGCAAGCACAGCCGAGAGTATGTCCGAGAGTGAAGCTACATTAAGCAAATATCCCTGATTATTTGCGATAATCACACCGACCACAATATATATAACGCTACCAATAGAAAAATCTCTCACAAGCCACCTTACTTTACTTATTATATATAATTATACCTCTGAACGTCTCAAATGTCAATCTGCTAGACGATCATTTCATGCAATAAATATAAAATATAATGATAATTTACAAGATACAAGCAACAGTTAAACACTAAAAGTCCAGGGAAAATTACCCAATTTTCAGCCCACGAATCCGTCGTTATTCTAAAGGATTTAATAGGCGGAATACCAAGCTTAATGGGTATAGGCAAAAGCCAAGGCACGCCTTCTTTATTAAAGGTATCCATAATTAAATGAGAAATAATACCAACCATAAAAGCCCACCAAACGATATTAATATCGACCGAATTAAACAATGGATGCAAAAAATTTAATAAAATAAAGAATAAATAACCAATGATAGCTATTCCAATAACAGAATGTGTTATAAATCGATGGCCACCCGACATTTTACCAAATAACTTTCCAAAAAAATTTCCAATCGGAAGATTACGCCAAAACGGAGCAGTAGGTTGGTCAATATCAGGGACAATACCTCCAATTAAATTGGCCGTAATTGCAATTATTAGCGTCGAAAGCGTAATAGCCTGTGCCGGCATTATCAAAAACACCACACCTAGGGCTGTTATCGCGGCCAAATCATGTGTTCTGGCAATCATATTGTTTTAGCCATTGAGATTACCAAAGATCTTGCCTTTTTATAGAAAATAGTCCGCCAATTGAATATTGAAATATAAAAAATGCAAAACTAAAGCCAGCTAGCCAAATGCTTGCATACATAGCGACATAAAATTCAATAGTTTGCTCTTGAATAAATTGAGACATAAAAGACAATACGATTGGAGTTGTGATTAAAATAACCTTCAAAAATACAACCAGCAAAGGAGCTAGCTTGATTTTGTTCTTTTTTGTATCCTTTTTATGCTGAACTTTTAGCAAAATTGGCGCAACGTTATCAGCAGCTTCATGTACAACTTTTTTGCTTGATTTTATAATCGTCATAGGTATTTTAATGAATATATATATTGTTAATAAAATCATAGTAATGACAACGATTGCAGAAAAGATTATTAAGAATATATTCGGATTCGAACTAGTGGGGGCAGAGACTGGTGCAACAATTGAGTTATCGGCAACTGGCGTGAAGAATAACGCGAGCATCTTGATAAGGCTAGCATAAAGCAAAACAGCCCAAAGCCACTGCAGCGAGCAAGAAAGATAGCCCAAAGCACCAAAAAAGTTTGCGACAGTCTTTTTTAAATTTACTTTTGTCATTACAACCATAAGTTAACTATGTTTAATAGACACTAATTCTATATCAAAAACTAAATCTGAATTTGGCGGAATATTAGCAGCAGCACGCTGCGAACCATAAGCCATAGCAGAGGGGATAATAAGTCGACGAGTTCCGCCAACTTTCATACCAGGAACGCCATTAGTCCAACCACTAATAACCTGATTTAAGCCAAAAGTTGCTGGCTGTCCAAAATCATGAGAGCTTTGAAAAATGGTGCCATCAACTGCAAGTGCGCCAGTATAATGAGCGGTGATTGTGGCATTTTTGAGTACAATATCGCCATCACCCAAAACAGTGTCGATTATCTCTAATTTATCTACTTTTTTAACAGGATTAAATGAAAAAAACTTACTGCCTTCAAGTTTTGCATTTTGATTATTCATATACATCTATTTTACCATATTTCGGAATGCGAACAGAGGCCTATGCCTATTGTTTAACTTCTATTATCATGTGGCTCAGAAATTATCTTGACGTGTAGGCAACAATCGCAAATCGACCATCGCTTTCTCTTTTACCTCTTAAAAACTGACTATGAGAGTAGTATTCTTTGCTTTCAGCCGAGTCTATTGATGATAATTCTATATTTTCAGGTAATACGCCAGCGCTTGTAAGTTGTTCAGATGCAACTTCATGCAAACTTCGATTGCCAAAAGCAAACAGGGGATAGGCATTTTTACCTGCCGCAGGACTTAGCCAAACTTTGAGGTTTTTAGGATCAATATCTAAATTTTTTATTAAATAATCCACACAAGCAACTCCACCGAATTGCTCTAGATTGTGCCTACCAAGATGTGAAACCATCAAAATATCCCTAGTAGAGTCGTGTAATACAGCACCGATACAATCAGCTAATGGCAAAAGTAAAGCGTGATTAAAGCCTAAAGTAACAATAGCATCGCAATCTATGGTCGATTCGCGCACTATGCCGTCTCCCTTATAGTTTTTGTCGGCTATAAGGTATCGTTTATAATTATCACCTTCGTATTTTAATCTAACCAAAGTTGTATCATTTGGGTCTATGTTATTTTTCAAAAGAAAATTTGTACGTGCTCGATTCACATCCTCTATATCGTCATTTTGAATTGATTTCATAGAGCCGTCTTGGATTTTTGAAACGAAAATATTTAAAGGCATGTTGATATAATACGCAATAGTTAATCAAGCAACAAGTTTTTAGCAAAATTTGTTGCTTGACTGGAGTCGGTGGATGCGCTTCAAGAAAAATATTGAACATAGCTAAAACTATTCCGATCTTCCAGATTTATTACCATTTTAGAACATCATCTGTTAAAATATATCACATTGTAATAACGTTTAAGGATAACCAATGAGTGAATATTTTGTTAGACACGGGCAAACCGATTGGAATTTAGAACATAAAATCCAAGGTAGTATAGATATCGAATTAAATGAATCTGGCCGAAAACAAGCCATAGAAATGCAAGAAAAACTCAAAAATACACATTTCGATGCGATATTTTGCTCGCCACTTGTTAGAGCAAAGGAAACTGCCGAAATAATTTCACAGCCACATAAAGACACTCCATTAATAGTCGCCGACGAGCTAAGAGAAAGAAATTTTGGTGAATACGAAGGGAAACATACTAATGACAATTATTATGGTCTTTGGCAATATGACAATCAAGACACCCCAAAAGGTGAAACGCCAAAAGAACTCGAGGCAAGAATTTATCCTTTTCTTGACAGAGTCAGAACCGAATTTAAAGATAAAGACATATTATTAGTTGCTCACGGTGGCATCGGATTAATAATTGAATCTTATTATAGAGGAGTCCCAGAATCTGGCGATCTATTAGAATACGTTGTTGGAAATGGTGAATTAAAAATTTATGATATAGAAAATAAGTCGCATAAATAAAACAATTTTACGAAAGAGCCTCGACAATATTTAGTTTAGTCTATATAACACGTAGAACAAGTCGGTTTGTTGAGTATATATGTTTTGCAACATAGAATAGAGGCCAGTAAACTTATCTTCAAGTCCATTGTGGCTGGAGCTAGTGGACGCGTTTCAGAAAGAATTTACCGACCTTGTTCGCCAGTTTGATAGAAATAGCAGCATTTGCCTTGCTTATTTAGTTTAACTAAGTATATTCCAGCCCATTTCATTAGCGATCCGTTTGAGACGTAATCTAGACTCCACAATACCGTAAAACAATCCTGTTGTTTTGATTTAGAAAAGATGGTCATTTCAACTTTTATATTGTCTTGGTTGTGAATTGAATCCCATTCGGATTTTACCTCTTCTACAGACGATAGCTTTTTAAAGGGCGTTTCCCAATATTCTATATCATCACTGAAAAGCTCCACGATTGCAGGGACGTTCTTGTTTATCCAACTATTTTTAAACGCATCGAGCCATTCTTCAATATTCATACTCATATTGTAACAAAAAATACTTCGTATAAAACGAAGTATTTAAACATAAGCTATTTGGCTGGGATGGACGGATTCGAACCGCCGAATGCTGGTACCAGAAACCAGTGCCTTACCACTTGGCGACATCCCATTACAATTAACTATTATAACTTTTAAAGCATATAAGTGCCAGTATTTCTGGTAGCCTGTCCCAGAAACCATGTCACAGTAAAATTAATCCTTAATTTTCTGCGACCCCGCCTCAGTTGGTGACGTTCGTCTTCGCTATTCAGCGAACGGCTTCCGGCCTTGCGAAACGACGACGTGTAGTTTCTCACCTGACCACTTGGCTCTCGTCCCATTACGTGCATAATTATATCACGCGATAAGGTATACTTAATAGATGAAGAAAAAAACTTTGCCAATCGTTAATATAAAGCTCGACAAAATTGTCGGCGGCGGCCAAACACTTGGTACGCTTGAAGGTGGCCGAAAACTATTTGTCTGGGGCGGGTTGCCTGGTGAAATAGTTGACGTACAAATCACAAAGAAGAAATCAAAAATGTCCGAAGGCGTAGTAACAGAGGTAATTACTCCTAGCAAAGAACGCATATCAGCACGCGACGAAGATAGTTATTTATCAACTAGTCCATGGCAAATTATGAAATTTGAAAGCGAGCAACATTACAAAGCAGCCCTTATCGAAGAGGCTTTTGAACTTCATGACATAGTATTACCAGAAGTGATAGAAGTTTATAGCGACAACAATCAATACGAATATCGTAATAAGATTGAGTTTAGCTGGTATTGGAACAAAGTAACCGAACAACTTGATCTTGCATTTTTTCGTCGCGGTACTCATGGCAAAATACCAGTCGAGGGCACAAGTTTGGCAAATCCGGCCATAAACAAGGCTGCAATCGCTATGCGCGACCTATTGCGCAAGAAACCAGACGTTCGCGCTTTTATGCTTAAAACCTTACTAACTCGCTGCGATAAAAATGGAAATGTCGCGATGCAGCTGTATGTTAAAGAGCCAGAATTTGCTAAATTTACAGATGAAGAGATAGAGAATCTTGGAATTAGTGGTTTTGAGCTAATCTTTTCTAATCCTAAAAGTCCAGCTAGCGTTATAACCGAACGGCTACAATCATGGGGCATAACAAATCTAACTGATACAATTCTAAAAATACCATTCACTTACGCGGTTGAAGGCTTTTTTCAAATTAACATTCCAATCTATGAACAAGCTCTACAAGATATGAAAAAGTGGGTGAGTGCAGATAAGCCAGTGGTTGATCTTTACAGTGGCGTCGGCACAATTGGTCTAACTATTGGTGGCAAAAATGTAACGCTAGTCGAAATTAACGAACATGCGGTCGTCGAGATGAAACGAAATATCAAAGCGCTTGAACGCGAAAAAGCTGTCAAAGCAATCTTAGCACCAAGCGAAAGCGCCCTTGAACACATAAAAAATGACTCAACCATAATTGTCGACCCACCACGCGCCGGACTACACGAAGATGTTATTAATAAGTTGCTTGAGATAGCACCTGAACGAATAATCTATCTTTCATGTAACCCAGTAACTCAAGCTCGCGACACAGCACGTTTGGCTGAAAAATATGGCGTCAAATACCATAGAGGTTATAATTTCTTCCCTCGAACACCACATATAGAGCACTTAGTTGTACTTGATTTAAAGATTATTTAAATAAATAGTTATTATTTGGTTTAAGTTTGCTACAATAGAGCTTATGATAAAGAATAAAAACGCTTTTACTATAGTAGAGCTATTAATCGTAATAGCCATCATTGGAATTTTGTCGACAATTGGAATTGTAACTTTTTCGAAAGTCAGAATCGAATCACGTGACATGCAACGTTCATCGAGGATTTCTATTGTTGCCGAAGCATTAGAAAAATATTATGACCAAAATGGCATATATCCAAGTTGCGCGAGTATGACTACACAAACCGCAAACAACGTAGCAACAAGTACGCTCAAGGGAATAGACCCAAGCGTGTTAGCTACGCCTAGTGCATCCACAGGAACCAACTCATTTTCTTCGTGTACTGGTGACCCCGCCACAGACGTCTTTGTTTATGTTTGTGGAGCATCCTGTTCGCAATACACCCTTAAGTATAAAGAAGAGAGTACAGGATTGCCCATAAGCCTAGTGAGTCGACGTGCAGCTTTGAGCGATATACATATGAATGATCCGACAGTTGCCAGCAGTACTCAGATAAACCTAAGTTGGACTACTATTACCAGTGCTACAAGCTACACGTGGCAAATAGCAACTAATAGCAACTTTACTACTGGTTTAGTAGAAAACTCTACAACCAGCGCAACAGCTGCAAGCACCGGACTGACAACTGGAACATTATATTATTATAGAGTTATGCCAAGAACCGCAAGCAATGTAGGCAGTTGGTCAAATACAGTCAGCGCAAACACTCTAGTCAACCCTCCAGCAAGCTATAATATATCAGCATCTAACACTTATAACACCTTGACAGCAACAAGTAATGCAACTTGCCAAGCTGGAGTGACTGTTAAATACGACTGGTATAAAAACGGTAGTCTTTGGAAAGACGATTCAATAGAAAAAACCGTCAGTTACACAATGGATTGGGGAGAAGGTACCACTATAACCGTCAACAGTTTTTGTGTAACTACAACAGGCTCTATTAGCACTTTAGTAGCGGCAACAAACAATGCCAATATGACACGATCTGGATTTCCTTGGGCTTATGTAGGTTACGAGGACTGGCATTATATGAGATGGGACGGTGGATGCCCAGCATATACAACATCACAGAATTTCTATTGGAACTCAGGTGGAGCTATTCACGCAAATGGCAATACACCAAATCCAGGATCCTATTACAGCGGAGACACTGCCTGGGGGGATGGCGGAACAAACGTAACATTAACCTGCAATGGGCCATGGGGTGTAGTTACCGCAAGCGCTTGGCATAGATATGGGCCGGGTTGCGTTCCAGATATATTATCAGACGCTTGCTATCATTAAACAATAACTCTTATAGGACAACTTTATGAACAATGAAAACAAAACCTCAATCATAAAAATAACTCTAATCAGCCTAGGCTTGTTAATAGTAATATCCATAGCTACAGTGTCAACAATGTATTTCCTAAAATCAAAAAACACAGCTACAACGAATAATATAGATAACACAGCTACGCCAGCTCCATCTGAAATGATAGTTAAATATATCGACTCAAAGATAATCAATACTAGTTCTGATTACACACAAAAACAAGACGACCCTAGATTGTTTCCACTCTTATACAAATCAGATGACAAAACATATCAAATTCAAATAAACCCGATTGATTATGTCGAGTTTTACAAAAAAGACTCTCAATCGTCAGGATCATCAGAATCTATTAAGAACACAACTAAAGATTTTTTGATAAATATTGGATTTAAAAATACGAGTAATAAAGATATAGGCAAGTTATCATATAATACCTTTGATAGCTCTACGACAACCTGCCAATTTGTCAGCTATAGCGGTGCAGAAACAACTATAGCGTCCTATAGATTAAGTTGTGTAAGTAAAAACACTATTGCCGAAGAATATGCCTATACGGAGAATCTACTTGATATCTATAAACAGTCAAACACATTACCTGAAGTAACAGCCATTACTCGTACTAGTGTCACCGAAGGCAATAAGGAAATCGCAATATTATACATAACAACCAAAGACGCAAAACCAAGTTCATTTACCCTTATATTTGCTGCAATTGATAAAAGCTGGTCATATGTTGGCTCAAGACAAACTCAACTAATAGATTCTAAAGAAAGCTTTAACATTTCACCAGAACTCACAAAAGCAATAAACGATCCAAAATATGGAGGCTTCCTGCTAAAGTACGTTAAATAGCCCTAAAATATAACGGCTTTTTAATTAGCAGCTCTTTCAAATTAACTAGTTTTTATTCGACGATACGTAAACTTTGCCACAGGACGCCATTTAGTACGAGCGTCGCTATCAAATTGGTAAATATGCCCATCTTTAACTTCACTTATTAAAATCAAAGCTGGATTATAAGGCGCCAATGTTTTATAAAAAGCAATGTCATCATCATTTACATGACTCCTGCCAGGGAAGACTTCACTAAATTTATCATGACCAATCTCATTAAAATATTGTGGGCGACCTTTTGGCGGCAAATAAAGCTCAGCCTTTAACCCCATACGCGTAACTATCTTTCTAACGTCACCTAATAAAATTTTTGATTGGCCCTTAACATAAAGATAAAGTTGCTTTTTTGTTGTTAGAAATAGTGTTGCTTCAGTAGTCTGACTAACAGGAGCTTGAAAAACAATAACCTGACGCACATCCGCGTCAACTCCAAACCTCTCTTTTATAGCACGTTCAAGTGCCAACTCGTCATACATCTTATTACTCATATATATTCCTATTGTAACATCATCACGCAACCATAACTCGACTAGGGATGGCTAATCAACTACAATGGAGTTAATGAATTTCGAAAAACGATACGCCAAGTTAAATAAAGCTCAAAAACAAGCTGTCGACATAATTGATGGACCAATCATGGTTATTGCTGGACCGGGAACTGGTAAAACAGAACTGTTAAGCGTCCGAACCGCCAATATCTTGCAAAAAACGGACACCTTACCTGAAAACATTCTTTGCCTAACTTTTACAGAGAGTGGCGCCAACGCTATGCGTCAAAGACTAACCGAAATTATAGGCAAAGAAGCTTACAAAGTAGCCGTTCACACATTTCATAGTTTTGGTACCGAAGTTATAAACCAAAACGGAAAATATTTTTATCAAGGTGCAAATTTTAGAGCAGCCGACGGACTTAGCAGCTATGAAATCATCCATGATATCTTTGAAAATTTAAGCTACAACAGCCCAATAGCAGGCAAGTTAAACGACGAATACACTCATTTATCAGATAGCCTGACAACTATTTCTGAACTTAAAAAGAGTGGCTTAACAAGTGATGAATTATTAAGAATACTGGATGAAAATAATGCCGTAATCGAAAAAGCAGAGCAACTACTATCGCCGATATTTGCCGAGCGTATTAGCAAAAAAACAGCGTTGCAAATAGCCAAGCATATTGATGCCATCAGGAATAGCGGCGAAGATGACACACTAACTTCAATCGTACCGCTATCAAAAATCTTGGCTGATTCACTTGATAACGCCGTAAACGAAGCAACTGAAACAAATTCAACAAAACAAATAACTGCTTGGCGTAATACTTGGTTTAAAAAAGATATTAAAGGCAACTTCGTCTTGAAATCTCACGAACGCCAGATAAAATTGCGCGCCCTAAGTTTTGTTTATGAACAGTACTTAGCGCACATGCAAGCAGCCGAACTTTATGACTTTGACGACATGATATTAAGAGTTGTTCATGCTATGGAAGTATTTGACGATCTGCGTTTTAATTTGCAAGAAAAATATCAATATATTATGGTTGACGAATTTCAAGATACAAACATGGCTCAAATGAGAATATTACATAACCTAACCAATAACGAGATCCACGGTGATACACCAAATATTATGGTAGTTGGTGATGACGATCAAGCAATCTACAGCTTTCAGGGTGCTGATATTAGTAACATTATTGATTTTCAGTCCAATTATCCAAAATCTGCTATTATTGCCCTAATTGAGAATTATCGCTCAAGCGCCGATATCTTGAGTGGCTCACGCGATGTAATATTGCAGGGTAATAATCGCCTAGAAAACCGCATCGAAACATTAAATAAAGAGCTTATACCTCAGAATAGATCAAGCCTCAACAGCGCCAGCATTTATGAGGCCGAAACAATCGCCAGCGAACGTCATTGGATAGTCCAAGATATCAAATCACGCATTAAATCAGGACAAAAACCAAGTGATATTGCCGTGTTGACTCGTCGTCATCATGAGATAAACTCTTTGCTACCATATTTTTACAAAGAGGGTATTATGATCAATTATGAGCGCCGTGATAATGTCCTCGACCAAGAACCCATCATACTAATAGAGCAGCTGTCTAAATTACTGCTCAGCCTATCAAGTGGCCTCCACGACGATGTAAATGCCCTCATACCGGAAATACTGGCTCAAAAAGTCTGGGGTATTGCACCCATAGATTTATGGAAAATAAGTATAAAAGCTTACGATAGCCATTCGCGCTGGCTTGATATCATGGAGTTAACCCCAGAGTTTTCTGCCATACATAATTGGCTAATTACGACAACAGCCCTCGTAAATGATATGCCGCTTGAACAAATTTTAGATATAATTGTCGGCAAGCCAGAAAAGTTAGATGCAGATAAAGATATACTTTTTGTAAGCCCGCTTTATAATTATTTCTTTTCTGCCGAAGAATTAATCAATAACCCAGATAAATACCTAATATATCTAGAATCATTACGTACAATTCGTTCAAAATTACGCGAATATAGACCAAATCAAACTCCAACGTTAAAAACTTTTATTGATTTTATTGCTCTAAATCGCAAAATCGGCAGCACTATTAATATAATTAGGCGTGCTGGTCAATCAGATGAATCCGTGAACATTATGACGGCCCACAAATCAAAAGGGCTAGAATTTAACACTGTCTATGTTATAAATGCCGTTGATACTGTCTGGGGAGGCCGTGCACGCAGTCGTAATCGATTAATTAGCTACCCAGAGAATCTACCGTTGGCGCCAGCTGGCGAAAGCGACGATGAGCGATTACGGCTATTTTACGTTGCAATCACTCGTGCCAAGCAGCAACTTCACATTAGCTATAGCCTAAGCGATGACAATGGCAAAAATACTATGAGTGCTGCTTTTCTGCTAGATAGTAAATGGAGCCTAGCGCCAATATTATTACCAGATAGTATAGAACAAAAAACAGAATCAGCCGAACTAGCTTGGTATCAGCCGCTAACAAATCCAATAACAACTAGCATGCAAGATTTATTATTGCCAACACTAGAAAACTACAAACTAAGCGTAACTCATTTACATAATTTTTTGGACGTTTCGCGCGGTGGCCCAGCAGCTTTCTTATTGCAAAATCTTTTGCGTTTTCCTAGTGCAAAAAGCCCAAGCGCCGCTTTTGGTACGGCAATTCACGATACCTTGCAACGCGCTCATTCACACTTGAGCGCAACTGGCAGCAAACAAGCAATAGAGGATATAGTATCTAACTTTGAGGCAAGCCTAAAAGGTCAGCATCTATCCACCCATGACTTTGATAATTTACTGCAAAAAGGTAGTGATTCGTTACGCGCTTTTCTTGATTCTAAATATGATGATTTCACCTTAACTCAACAAACTGAATTAAATTTTGCCAACCAGCATTCAATCATCGACAAAGCCCATTTAACAGGTAAGCTAGACTTAGTCGACATCAACAAAGGCGACAAAAGCATAATAGTGACAGATTATAAAACTGGCAAACCTTCTGTCGATTGGAGAGGTAAAACTGATTACGAAAAGATTAAGTTGCACAAATACAAGCAACAATTAATGTTTTATAAATTATTAGTCGAAAATTCTAGAGATTATAGCAACTACAAGGTAGATTCGGGCATAATGCAGTTTGTCGAGCCGACCACTTCGGGTGATATTATCGCACTAGACACTGTATTCAATAATGACGAGCTTGATCGTTTCGTGAAGTTGATTAACGCTGTATGGATACACATTATAAAGCTTGACCTACCAGATATATCAAATTATGATACAAGCTACAAAGGAATACTTGACTTTGAGCAAAACTTAATTGACAATACACCATAAATGTTGACTAAATAAGTAAATTATTGTATATTGATATCGTAAAGATGCTGGAATACATTCCGAAAGAAGGTGTTATGGTTGGCAGGGACACAAGAGGATATGGTCAAATATTATAAAAGACTATGCAAAGACGAAAAAGACGAAAAGCTTAAAGAGCAGTATGAAAAAAAGGCTCATGAAGAGTACAAAGCATATGTATCACATATGTTAGAACACGGCATGAAGGTCAAAAATGAAAAAGATATTTAACACAACCAAATAACCAACTCTTTACGCAAACCCCTATATATCAGACAATAAAAATCTTGATATATAGGGGATTTTTAATTTATTCAAAAAACCGTTGACAACCACATAACGCTCTGATATTATTGGCTTCAAGATAAGTTGGTGATTTTAAATTAATCCCAACTTAAGAAATTTGACAGCATTGCATTGTATTTTAGTTCGATTGAAAAATCACAGGAGGTAGTATATTTTAAAAAAAATATTATCCGAGTCGGTAAGTCCTTCTTTTAAAAAAGGAAGCTTGGTGGCTTAGCCTTTAAAAAAAGGATTTTTTGATTTTTAAAAGGTAAGAGCTTTTCTGTTTCGGCCGAATTCATCGACCATCAAGGTCAGAGAGGGGTGGTCCTTAATCTAAAATATGATAATACTTGTCAAAAAGCACCGTTTTCTTTTCTCGGCTCTCAGCTAAGAAAAAACGGTGCTTTATTTAATTTTATGACCTTATATGAAACAATAGAATAATAATGAATACTTTCTGGAACGAACTACCAAAACCTTTTTTCATCCTGGCCCCAATGGAGTCAGTAACTGATATTGTATTCCGCCATGTAATAGCCAGTGCGGCCAGACCTGATTTATTTTTTACCGAATTCGTTAATGCCTCTAGTTTTTGTAGCGAAAAGGGAGTTGCTAGCACTCGTGGCCGCTTGGCCTTTACAGATGACGAACAGCCCATAATAGCCCAAATCTGGGGCAATAAGCCTAACGAATTTGCCACTATGTGTCAACAGCTTGCAAAGATGGGTTATAGGGGTATCGACATCAACATGGGCTGTCCCGACAAAGCGGTCGTAAAAAATGGCTCAGGTAGTGCTTTAATCAGAACACCAGAACTTGCCGCCGAATTAATCGCAGCCGCTAAAACCAGCGGTTTACCAATAAGTGTAAAAACTCGGCTAGGTGATACTAAAGTCGAACAGTGGAACGAATGGATAGCTCATCTGTTGGCACAAGATGTTGTTAACTTGACGATTCATTTACGCACACGCAAAGAAATGAGCAAAACAGGCGCTCATTACGAGCTAATACCAGATATTAAAAAAATACGCGACGAAATAGCACCAAATACGCTACTGACAATTAATGGCGACGTTCGCGACCGTCAGCATGGTCTTGAATTAGCCAAAGAGTACGGTGTTGATGGTGTCATGATAGGTCGCGGTATTTTTAACAATCCGTTCGCATTTGAATATACAGTTCATAAACATACTCGTGACGAATTAATACAACTATTAAATTTACAGCTAAACCTACACGATAAATATTCAACCGAATTAGGACCTCGTAAATTTAATCCACTAAAAAGATTTTTCAAGATATATATTCGTGAATTTCCTGGTGCCAGCGAACTACGCGATCAATTAATGCACACTACCAGTACAACCGAAGTTCGCGAAGTGCTAAAGGCGTATAATGCCACGCCGTAATAAGTCAATCAAACACGTTCAATCGCCAATTGTTAGTTGTAGCCCAAAAAGACAATTTGACAAAGAGAAGATAGCTAAAGAGGCAGCCGAATATCAGATGCTAATCAAACCCAGTCTAGAATTATCCGTGTATCAATGCAATATATGCAACAAATGGCATTTAACTCGACAACCTAGAAATAATAATTCTTAGTATAAGTGCTGTTCAAAGGCGGAGCAAAAGAGTTAACAGGAATAAGACTATCTATCATATTGTTAGTGCCAAGCTGACCATACGCGTTATAACCCCAACAGTAAGCTACGCCACCAGAATCGAGAGCGCAAGTATGATAAACGCTATTAGCCATACTAATAATAGATTTACTATTTAATACGCTGTCTGCATTAACAGCCACAGGGGTAGCTCTAGTAGTTATAGAACCATCACCAAGCTGCCCATAATTATTTAGACCCCAACAATAAGGTTTATTCTCAGAAGTTATTACACAGGTCGTATAATAATAGCTGTCTACTGAAGCTACAATCTTACCATTCAATACTCCAGTCGTAATAGTTGCAACGGGAGAATTTTTATGCACAGTCGTGTTATCTCCAAGGTTACTATAGGAATTATATCCCCAACAATAAGGTTTACTGTCTGAAGCAATAACGCAAGTATGATAATAGCCAGACGCTATCGACTTAACAGTCTTACCACTCAAAAGACCGCTATTAGTTACGATTACCGGCACCAGACTGTCAGTATTAGAAGTGTTGCCAAGCTGACCATACGCATTATAACCCCAACAATAGGCCTGGTCACCTAAGGTTGCGTCCGTAGCAATAGCACAAGCATGATAATAACCAGGCGATATGGACTTAATAGCTTTACCGCTTAAAACACCTGTGGTATCAACAGCTACCGGAGAGCTTCTGGTGGTAATTGAATTATCACCAAGTTGACCTAAATTATTTCGCCCCCAACAATAAGCTAAATTGCCAGTAGCAAGGCTATAGGCAACAGCACAAGTAGAATAATAAGGACCAGCTGAAAGAGAAATTATACTTTTGCCAACCAGAACCCCCGAAGTAGTCACAGCCACTGGATATGCCCTAGATGTAGTAGAAGAATTACCTAGTTGGCCATAGCCATTATAACCCCAACAATAGGCCTGGTCACCAGTTGCAGCATCATTAGCAATAACACAAGTATGATACATGCCTGCGGTAATTGATTTAACCGTCTTGCCCTTTAAGACACCAGACGTATCTACATCAACCGGAGTTAAACTATCCGTAGTTGAATTATTTCCAAGTTGCCCTTGATTATTAAGCCCCCAACACCAAACTTGATCGTTAGAATCAATGCCACAGGTATGATAAGCACCTGTTGCAAGCTGTTTCCATTTAGAAGACACCGCTGCTAAAGAGGCTGTCGCCTGACTAGATTGTGAAGTTTGAGTATATTGACGCCAAATAGTGTGATCGCCGGAACGAATTAAATTAGTCGTACCATAAGATGTAATATTAGTTAACTTATCATTAGAGTCTGCCAAGGGTAAAGGTACCGAAAAAGAGGCTATTGCTCCAGTGCCAGTGTCAACCACAACAGAACACTCTGCCTCAGTCGAATTTACAGCACAGACATGAGTAACCGTACCAGAACAATCAGTATTTGGCATTAATGGACGATCAGGCCATGAAGGAGCGCCACCATTAGCAGCCATACACGCCTTTGCATAAGTAAGACCAGCTTCACTGGCGGTTTGTGTTAGCTGATTATAATATTGCGATTTTAAGGAAGCCCTAACCGCGACAGTTGAAGTAACCGCCGCAAATAATACCGTCAGCATGATAATGGAAGATATCAAGACAGCTGGTAGCGCAAATCCCCTCGAATTACGAGTATTCATAAGCTTAATTATAGCATAAATATGCTAGCCAATTTGCAAGACTTCGCCGCCCATTGCTTGGCGAAAATAGCCATCATGGCTGACATACAAAACTGCGCCAGAATATTTGGCCAAAGCTGTTTCTAGCTCTTCAACGCTAGGTAGATCTAAGTGGTTTGTAGGTTCGTCCAAGACCAACAATTGCGGATCATTCGCCAACATTTTAATTAGCTGAAACCTAGCTTTTTGGCCACCAGAAAGGCGAGAAACGGGCGTTTTGCCGTCGCCCTCGGTAAATAAATAATCATTCATTAAATTACGAATCTTGGTAGTTGATATAGATAAATTATTATCCAAATACATTTTTTCGATCGCAGCCTCTAGTGGCAGCTCAAAATAAGTCGGCAAAACTTCTTGTTCATAGATGCCGATTCGTACATGTGGGTCAAGTGACAGCTCGCCGGCAAACATTGTTGCGGTTTTATCGCCTAATAAAGCCTTAATAAGTGTAGTTTTACCTGCACCGTTACGTCCACGAAGTTCCAGAGCCTCACCTTCGCGCAAATCAATATTAACACCGTCAAATAACGGAGCATCATACCCCAATGACACATCACGAGCAGTCGCCAAGACATGCTTACTTCGCGATTCGTCATTTTTAAGATTCATGCGAATATTTTTAGACTTAAATTTATTATATTGAGCCGCAACTTTGTAATTTAGATTTTCAGCCGACTCTTTGTCAATCCAAAAGGTCGGTTTTTCTAAAGCCTGTAATTCCGCCAACTCCTTACGCGAACCTTCTTCTAGACGCTTAAACTTTTGAATCGTGCCAGGATTACGTGATTTTTCTTTTAATCGTTGGTAGTCAATAACTTTAGATTTAAGATTAACAATTCGCTTTTCAACCATCTCAAAATCATTCATCTGAGTACCAGTACTGACTGCGTTTTGCTTTAGATAGGCATTATAATTACCCTTATAGCTGACACTGTCGCCATCTTTTAGTTCGATAATACGATCAACTTGTTCTAATACGTCTCGATCGTGAGTAATAACCAACATTGCCTCATGTGCAGATTTCATCCACTCGATATACTGGGCTTTGGCAATGTAATCCATGTGGTTAGTAGGCTCATCCACAAGCGCCAAATTGGCGTCGCTATGCATTATTTTTACAACTTCGACCAGTCGTTTTTGGCCGCCAGACAAAGTAGAGAAGATACGATGAGCTACATTTGGCAATTGAAAGTTATCCAATTCGCGTTCGATTTTTTCTTCAATTTGATAAAAACCTTTATCGTCAAATCGCATTAAAGCCTGAGTATATTCGTCAATTAGTTTCATATCGTCACCCATAGTCGCAGGATATGTTTCGATAATTCGGCTAAGCTCGGTATATTCAGGCAATCCAGACAAAACGTACTGCAAAACAGTAATATCACCAGTGTCGTAATGCTCTTGGGCTGTGGCAACAGTAACAGTGCCGCGTTTAAAGATGACATCACCGGTAAAATCTTTATCGGTTCCGGCCAAAATTCCAAAAAGAGTCGATTTACCAACACCGTTACGGCCAATCACACCAACTTTTTCGCTGTCATCAATACTAAATTTGACCCCACTCATCAAGAGTTTAGGGCCGAAACTTTTTTCGGAAACAGTAATATCAGCAATCATTTTACATCATTATAACACAACAGGGGTGAAATTGCTAGTTTCCACCTCAATAATTAACCAGTAGCGCATCATTGTTTAAGGCTTGATTTATTTTTTTTGATCAACAACAACTTGCGGAAAAGCCATTTCAATTCCAGCCTCGTTAAACGCCTTTATTAAACGACGTCGGTACCCGCCAGCAATCTCCCATTGTTTAGAAGGCTTGACTTTACCTATAACCTTAACTGTTGCAGAATTATTCTTAAAATCGCTAACACGCAGGAATGAAATTGGCTCTTTTATACTTGAGGCAAGCACTTGGTCTTTTAGCATATCTTTACCGACTCTGTTCATAATTTTCGCTACATTGTCAATGTCACTTTTATAATCAATATTTACGTCAATTACAACGCTCGAATATTCAAATGTGAGATTTGTAATTACATTTGCCTCGCCATTTCGGACCACGTTAAGAGACCCGTCAAGATCCCTCAATTTTGTAATACGTAAAGTAATCTCTTCGACAACTCCCGTCGTGCCCAAGCCAACAGAACCACCGCTTAAAGTCACAATGTCTCCAACTCGATATTGGTTTTCTAATAGTATAAATACACCGGCCAGATAGTCGCGAATTGTAGTTTGTGCACCAAGTCCAAAAATAATACCAATAACTCCAGCGCCCGCCATAACAGATGCGACATTAAATTTAAAAATATCCAATATTGCAAAAATGGCAATCAACCAGATAGCTATTTTTACAACAGTACTAATCAAACCGACTAATGTATCTTCGCGTTTTTTTACATCAGCCAAAGTTTGAAACTTTTTGCGTTGAATAAAAAACCTAATCAAATAACCAATAACAACACTGCTGAGAAGATGCAGCATAAGAGCTACTAAAATTATAGCTATCATTCTAATAAATATATTACCAAAGAATAGGCTAAAGTTTGTTTCCATAACTTGATTGTAACATATCTATTTTCGTCGTAAATATTACTAACAAGATCAACGGCAACAAGATGTTATAATATACACAATGATCAAAAAAGCCGCAAAAAATAATCCATCTTCTATCACGAATCGACGTGCTAAGTTTGATTACGCCCTTGATGACGAATTGGTTACGGGTATCGCGTTAACGGGTCCAGAAACACGTGCCGCACGCGACGGACACGTGCAGCTAAAAGGGTCGTTTGTAACTATCCGCAACGATGAATTATGGCTCAACAATGCCAGTTTTAGCCTAAGATTAAACGAACGTGGTCAACCAGGCGCTCGGAGTATTGATACAACACCTAAAAAACTATTAGCAAAACGCAAACAAATCGACAATCTGACCCAACGTAAACAATCTGGGATGAGCATTATTCCGCTAAAAATGCTGACAAATGGCCGTTATATAAAAGTTGTAATTGCGCTGGGCAAAGGTAAAAAGAATTACGACAAGCGCGAGACTCTAAAACGCCGCGATCAAGAGCGGGACAGCATGCGCGCAATAAAAAACATCTAATTTCTATATTGCCCTAAAAACAAAAAAAGTCCATGATATCTAATAAGAAAATAACTTATTAAATACCATAGACATCAGGTAGAAATCCTAAATAGCATTATAACCCCATGCAGAACCATCATAGGGACCGCTTACAGTAAACTTATCGGGGCCTATTTCAGAACAAAACTTTTTCGCTTCCTCAGCACTTAGGGTAAATCCATCATCGGACCATACATTTGGTTTTATTTGCTTTGGAAATAAACCAAATTCATGGGCGCAAAAAAGTGTATTTACCTTGTTTTGCGGCTCCTTGCACTCTATCCAAGGAGAATCTCTCCTTTTATATTTATGGATTATTAATATTGTGCTAGGTTGTGAAATAACATAATCACCATTAGACATTATGGCAAAGGTAACTATTCTCTTTCCAACTTCCAAATCCGATACGGTTAAAGCTTGGGGGTGTAAAGAAGATCGCTCGACACCTTTTTTTCTAAACCACAACATTTTATTATTCCTCCTGATTGTAATGTACTTTGCGTGATTCAAGATATCGAAACGCAAAAGCCAAATAAACATTAACATAAATACCGAATATAGTCAATAGGTATTTACTAGCTCTAACTCAAAAAAATTACAATATAGAGGTAAACTACTTAAACTTTAGGCATATTCAATAGTTATCAATAATAAGCTATAATTAAATTTAATGAAACTATATTCTTGGAACGTCAACGGAATTCGCTCGGTAATTAACAAGGGCGCTTTTCAGACATTTATAGCTGAACATCAGCCAGATATTCTGTGTCTACAAGAGACAAAGGCTAAACAAGGCCAAGCCGAAATCGATTTGCCAGAATACCAAGAATATTGGAACAGCGCTGAAAAGCCAGGTTATAGTGGCGTAGCTATTTTTAGCAAAGTTAAACCATTGTCAATTATAAATGGATTTACAGATTCAATTGCCGAAAAATATAACTTAGCAGGCGACAGTTATGGCGACCCAAATAAAGAAGGTAGAGTAATTTCGGCCGAATTTGACAAGTTTTGGATTGTTACTGTTTATACTCCAAATGCTAAAGGTGATTTGTCGCGGATCAAGCTTCGCCACAAACAGTGGGACCCAGCCTTTTTAGAGCACATCAAAGAGTTAGAAAAATCAAAACCCGTGTTATTTTGTGGTGATTTAAATGTCGCTCATACCGAAATTGATCTTGCCAATCCCAAAGCAAACATTGGAAAACATGGATTTACCGTGCAAGAGCGTTCTGGTTTTGATAATTTCATAAAAAATGGCTTTATCGACACGTATCGTGCAGAATATCCCGAAAAGACCGACGCATACACCTGGTGGACTCACTGGGCTAACTCACGCGCGCGCAACGTCGGTTGGCGTATTGATTACTGGTTAGCTAGCAAATCAATCGCAAACAAGATCAAAAACGCCCAAATACATCCAAATATAATGGGATCTGATCATTGCCCAATAAGTATAGAAGTAAAAATATAATCATGGACAATTATCCTTACTGGCACAAACAAACCACAGACAAGCCACTCTATCCAGATATCGTGTGGTCAAAACCCGAACAACGGTCCCGGGCAGGCAGATTAGGCATTATCGGCGGAAACAAGCTTAGTTTTATTAGTGTAGCTGAAAGTTATGAGACTACACTAAAACACGGGGTAGGCGAGGTTAGAGTACTGCTACCGAGTGCATTAAAAAAATCTATTCCGACCAGTATGACAGATGTAATTTATGGCGCCTCAAATCTTTCTGGTAGCTTGGCCAAAGACGCTTTTACAGAAATGCAGGCATTAGGAGCATGGTCAACCGGAATATTGATGATTGGCGACTCTGGTCGTAACAGCGAAACGGCGATTTTATACGAAGATTTTATTCGCGAATACAAAGGACCACTAGTGATTACGCGCGACGCCATAGATTTAATCAAAAACAGCGCCAGCACGCTGGTCGAAAGGCCAGAAACTTTGATAGTGGCATCTTTTGCTCAACTTCAAAAATTGTTTCAATCAGTTTACTACCCCAAAGTCCTAACTTTTAGTATGCAGTTAACCAACCTTATCGAAGCATTGCATAAGTTTACAATTACATACCCCGTTAGTATCGTATTATTCCACCGCGACACATTATTAGTGGCAAGTGGCGGAGAGGTCACCAGCACTCCGTGGGCCGATCAAATGAAGATATGGCGGGGCAAAGTCGCCTCTGTAAACGCCGTATATTGGATTTGGAATCCTGGAAAAGTACTTGAAAGCGTCACCGCAAGCTTACTAGAAAATAACTAAAATATTGACATTTATCATGCTTTGTGGTATATTGAAGGGGTTTATTGACACATGTCAATCAACGATCATTAATAAATCAGATTATTACAGTGCATGTCAGATAGGATATCCTTTTTAGATTTTGGAAGCAGCGTGTTAATTAATGAATTTTCGTTAGCTAATATGCTGCTTCCTACACCCCTCCAAGTGGCAAGTTTTAGAATAATAAAACTATGGTAAGGGGAATACATAAAAAAGGGGAATAAACATGGCGAACAGTGAATCAGAAAAGTCAAGCAACAAGATATCAGACGCAGAGGAAAAAGAGATTATAGCCTTTTTAAGAGGGCTGGATTGTTGCGAAGATGACGCCAAAAGGCTGTTGATTGAAAGTAAGCGGTTATTCGTGATACTTTATGATCATGACAGTCGGAGAAGAGGTAATGTAGTAGACCGTAATGCGATTGTTAAATCAATCATAATCATTGCAGAGAGCATGATAGACAATGGCTTGCATCACTATTCTTGGACAAAATTAAGAAGCTCAAAAGAAACTACAACAATGATTCAATAAACGCTCAGTTATTCACTAATTTATTAGAGGCTTTGCCTTATCTTTTTAGTGAATAACTATTTTTATGGCAAATCCATCAAGACATGCACTTTTGTAACAATCTGATTTATAACTAAATAAAAAACTCTGGAAATTATCCAGAGTTTTTTATTTGGTGGGCAAAGGGGGACTTGAACCCCCACGTCCTAATGGACACCAGATTTTGAGTCTAGCGCGTCTACCATTCCGCCATTCGCCCAGTTAGTAGTTGCTACCAATATATTGTACAATAGAATCAAGTAGGAATCTATATTATGAGACCAGATGAAGCAATTAGCAATCAAGGTGGAGCTGATGACCCATCATCGTCACAACAACAGGCTGCCGCACGAATAGTTCGTGCGAATATTGATAGTATCTATGAAAATAATGCAGATCCAGAAAAAGAACGACCAAAACAACAGATACAATCCGAAGATGACAACCCCTACCAAAAAACTCACACAGAACACAGTTCGCCACAGACCGAACAATGGAAACAATACCATACCGCTTGGCAAAATTATTATCAGCAATACTACGAGGGTTATTACACGCACCACTTAAGAAAAGCTCAACAAGAGATTGAAAGCCAAGCTACCGATAAAAGCTACTTTGAGAACCAACCTATAAAAGAGCCGGAAACAGAAGAGACACTCTCAAAAGAAGAAGCTATGTTCGATTTACGGCAAAAACTACTTGGCAAAGTCCAAAAATCAGCCGTAAAAGTCCGAAAAAGCCGTCACTTTATACCAATTGCATCTGGATTAGCCGTAATTTTACTATTTTTATTTCTGCAATTTAACAGGATATTAATATCAAATGTTATGGCTTATGTAAGTCCAGGCAACATAGACCCACAAAATATAGTAATCGACCCTAACGCAGATTCAGCGGTTGCACCAGATCCTCTGCTGATAATACCAAAAATAAATATCGACGTACCTGTTGTTTATGGCGTCGGTAGTGACTATGATTCACAAATGGCCGCCATGAGCAAAGGAGTGGCACACTTTGCCATATCTGGTGCCAGTAGCCTTCCTGGCCAAATTGGCAATACGGTTATTTCAGGCCACAGTAGTAACGATTTATTAGACTCTGGTGATTATAAATTTATATTTGCGCAACTAGACAAACTTTCCGTAGGGGACACAATATATATTAATTATCAATCAAAACGCTATACATATACAGTTACAGGTAAAGAGGTGGTGAAGCCAAGTCAGGTGACTAAATTGGTCTATCCAACGACCAAACCGTTACTAACCCTAATCACCTGTACACCAATCGGAACCTCTATTAACAGGCTACTAGTTACTGCCGAGCAAATCAGCCCAGACCCAAGCGCTTCAATTGCGGCACCAACCACAGACAGTAGTTCAAGCAACTCATCAATGCCAGGTAATTCACCGACGCTATGGGAACGAATATTTGGTGGTGGCAAAAGCTAAGCCTTAATTTCAAAACCAACCATAGCCACATAAGAGCACTCTTTTTATCTTATAGCTCAATACGAGCTATAAGATAAGCGTTCGGCTGAAATCGGTTATTGCAACCGATTTCACAGTCTCTTATTTAGGCTATGGTTGGTTTTGAAATTAAGAGATTAAGGTAATATCATCCGCACGCGTTGCAACTGATAGCCTGCATCTGATTTATTTATACTATAAATAAATCGCTTATTATGGGTCATAGTAGCGCTTTGACCAGATATAACTGAGTTAATAGTATGCAAATTTGCACCATCAAACTCTCGTATCGTTAGCTTGCCGTCTCTATCAGACCAAATATAATTATTATCAAGCCATTCAAGAGTAGGCACATCACCAGTTCCTTCGATAGTTGATTCTGCTAGTTTCTGATACTCCAGATCATAACTGGCAAAATATGCACCCGATTGGACAAAAACGTATTCACCAGTTGGGCTAAAGGTAAGATTAGCAATATCTTGTTTTGAATCAAAAGAGCCAACAACCTTCAAACTAGTTGCATTATCATTTGCTGTAATGGGATAGCTTCCGCTTAAAATATCAATTTTCTTATCTTCTGAAATCACGACGTAATCTTCATTAAAATAATGCGTCGCAGCTATTTTCAAGGATATGTCTTTATTGGCCACAGTACGCAAAACATGCGAGATTTCATCGCCCTCACGATACAAACCAGCTACTTGCTCGCTCGTTCCTACAGCGCCGTTGCCAATATATGTGATAATATTCGAGTCATATACACTAAAACTCGTCACGCTACCCACAAAAGGCCTAGAGATAGTTCCAGCTGATAAATCAAGCTTACGAATGTCATTAGAACTCAAAACATAGAAATTATTACCATTAGTGCCAGAGAAATAGATATCGCTGATTGCAATATTAAATAATTGCGTAATATTCTTCGTCAACAATGCATCCTGGGTATCCATAACTAACCATTCTTCTTTATCACCATAATTATGCTTAATTAAGACATAGCGTCCACCAGCATCCCACTTGACAACCTTAAAGCTATGAACTACACCTACGGTGCTAGGCTCGCTATAGGCTTTGGCTTGAATTGTTAATTTAGATGACTTAATAGTGTCCGAACTTAGATCAACTAGATCAAACGATGGCACGTCACCCTTGCCTTGAATCAACATACTGTGACCATTAGGAGAAGCGAGACTTGATGACACCGCATCATAGTTGGCAACCGCTTCAACTTTTAACTCTTTAGGTACAAGCAAAGCATAATTAAGCCAAGTCATAGTAGCAAGCTTGGCATCAACTTTCTTTGTCCAAGTCTCGTAACCATCACGCCACATAACAACATCGTGACTACCGGCTGGCACTGAAAGCTTATTAGGTGTCTGTGAACTGACTAGATTACCATCCACCGTCACCGTAGCGCCAGATGGGCTAGAGCTAAATTGCAAGAAAGAATATTGCTCAATTTGTCCATTAACCCTGTCAAAACGATAACCAAGAACAAACATAACAATAATCGAGACAATAGATAATATAGCAACAACAGTAACAGCATAGATTACTATTAGTTTAATTAATGCCTTTTGCTTCGGTGATGACTTTTTAAACATATTTCATATCGTATTATATCAAGTTGTATACATTTTTTGTACAAAACCTTGTATATTTGCATGAATGTACTTAATATAGTGATATTGCTTATGTCGAAATAATACATAACTAGTAAAAATTGAACCTGCGAGGAACAAAATGAAGAATGACATCGTTACAATAAATGGGCAAAAATACGACAGCACTACAGGCCTGCCTATAGCTAAACCAGTCGCAAAAGAATCCAAAGTTATTCAATCAATAGCTCAAAAATCTCAAACATTATATCGCCACGCAACTGGACGACCACGCAGCATGGATATTGCTCGCAGTAAAGATGTATCTCATTTTGCTAAAAAACTAGCTTCATCACCCTTAAAAGTGGCCCAACGAACACCGGATATAAAGCCAGTAAAACATCCCTTAGCGACCAAAGTAGAAAAAAAGCGTTCTTTGTCAAAAAACGTCGCAATCAAACAACAACAGCCAGTCCATAAATCACCAAAGACAATCAAGGACGAAGCCATCGCCGAAGCTTTAAAAAAGCCCGCTGTAAAACCAGAAAAAAAGAACATATTTAAACGCCACCCCAAGATATTTAACATTTTCAGCGTCGGCGCAGTGCTGTTACTAATCGCAGGATATTTTACATATACAAATATGCCTAGTTTATCTGTTCGAGTTGCAAGCGCTCAGGCTGGCATCAAAGCGACTTATCCCGAGTATAAACCAGACGGATATAGTCTAAACGGACCAGTTGCCTATAGTGATGGTGAGGTTACGATTAATTTCCGTGCCAATACGGGCAATAGTGAATTTGTAATTGAACAATCAAAAAGCTCATGGGACTCAAGCGCTGTCAAAAACAAAGTAGAAAAAGACTCAAAAGGCCAATTTATTACCACAGAAGAACGTGGCCTAACGGTTTATACTTACGGCGGCAATGCATCTTGGGTTAACGGTGGTATTTTATATACTATTAGTGGTGACGCTCCGTTATCTGGTGACCAAATTCGACGAATTGCAGCAAGTTTGTAACTCAGATGATTATATTGACTGTAGTAAAGTGCTCGTGTTAATATAACACTACTAATGAAAAGCACTAAAATTACTAGTAACTCAGCTTTTACGATTGTTGAATTAATAGTAGTCATAGTAATAATAGGCATACTAGCAGCTATTACCATAGTCTCCTACACAGGCATAACCCAAAAAGCTAACGTAGCTGCTATGCAATCAGACCTATCTAACTCAGCTAAAAAACTAAATTTATACCAAGTAGCTGATCCTAGTAATAATTACCCAGCTGATCAAGCAGCAGCTATAGCTGCTAACGTAATAAAACCTAATACCAACATGGATTATATCTATTATGGAGTAGACAATACATCTAATCCTAAATACTATTGCTACATGTATAGAAAAGGCACTGATACTTGGGCTGTTGATAGTAATTCACAACCGAGTAAGGGAGTTTGTTTGCAAAATTTAATTGAAAATGGTAACTTCTCGGTTGACAGTAATAGTGATGGTTTGGCTGACGGATGGACTGTTGCAGCTGCTGCAACTAAAAGTTTAAGTGCTAACATACAAACATACACAGCGGGTGCTCAATTTTCGAGCCTTGGAAATTCTACGCTACCAACTTATATTTCAGGGAATATTTATTACACTAGTGCTTATGTGGACGTAGCTTCTACGGGGATAGCCCTTATAATCTATCAAGGAGCTGGTGGTGGTTGGCCCGCTTCGGCTCATTCGGCTTCTCCTGGTTTTCAGTTAATATCCGTAAGGGCAAGCGTCGTAACTGGTAGCAGCGTCAACATATATATTCAAGATAGCAGAATCAGCGGCTTTACTCCGATACGAGTTAAGCAATGGGGTGCGGTAAATCTTACCTCAATATTTGGTAGCGGCAATGAGCCAACCCAAGCCCAAACAGACGCCCTAATGTCTCAACTCCCAAACAGCTGGTTTAATATTACCGCAAAGGTTAATTTATAAAATATTATGAATAATAATAACTCTAATAATCAAGCCTTTACCATAGTCGAACTCCTAGTAGTCATAGTAATAATAGGCATCCTAGCCGCTATTACCATAGTCTCCTACACAGGCATAACAGCTAAAGCTAACATATCTGCTGTAATCTCTGACCTAGCAAACGCTAAAAAACAATTCGCTCTATACTACACCGAACATGGCGTTTACCCAACAGGACTACAAGCTGGTACTAATTGCCCAACCGGTACAACTAACCCCTCCCCAGACACTAACTACTGTCTTAAACCAAGCTCTGGTACAACCCTTGCCCTTAATTCTGGAATTAACGGTACTACATATAGTCTCAGAGCAACCAAAGGTTCCTTGCTATATTCAGTTTCTGACAATGACACCCCAGCACAAACAGTTGCAATTGATTCTAACTGGCTAACAATCGGTAGCCAAACCTGGGCTAAAGCTAACCTAAACGTTGGTACTCTGGTCACAGGTGCCACAACCCAAACTAACAACTCAGTCCTAGAGAAATACTGTTACGCAGATAGCGAAGCTAACTGTACAACCTATGGAGCCTTCTACCAATGGGATGAAGCCATGCAATATACAACAACTGAAGGAGCTCAAGGTATTTGCCCAACTGGTAGCCATATTCCATCTGACAATGATTGGAAGATATTAGAGATGCAGCTTGGGACGACACAAATAGAAGTTGATAAATCTGGTGTTTGGCGTGGTACTGACGAGGGCACTAAGCTGAAATCTGGTGGTAGTTCAGGCCTGAATATGCCGCTTGCCGGCTACCGCGACACCAGTGGTCCGTTCGTCAATCTGTCGTCGTACACGATCTTGTGGTCTAGTTCAGAGTCGAGCACTCGTGCTTGGACCAGGTACTTGTACTCGGGTACCGCGGCTGTGTACCGTGGCACGGACGCCAAGGCTTACGGCTTTTCGGTGCGGTGTTTAGGAAATTGATTAAATATTACTTTGATTGTATGTTCGATAGCTTTCGCGTCGCAGCCCCAGCTCAATAAATACACCTAATCGCCATAACTAATGATATAATTAATGATATATGAAACCTATTAGAACTCGTTTTGCCCCAAGCCCAACTGGCTTTATGCATGTCGGTAGCGTTCGGACTGCCTTATTTGCATGGCTATTAGCGCGTCAAAACTCTGACGGCAACTTTATTCTACGTCTTGAAGATACAGACCAGAAGAGGGAAGTTGAAGGCTCGGCCGAACATTTAATCAAAAGCCTTAATTCACTAGATATAAGATATGAAGAAGGACCAGATATCAGTGGCCCGTATGCACCTTATCGCCAAAGTGAACGACTTGATATTTATAAAAAGTGGGCACAAAAACTAATCGATTCGGGCAGAGCATATGCCGACCCTTACACCGCCGATGAGATTCAGTCTTTTCGAGACCAAGCTCGTGCCGAAAAACGCGCATTTCTATACCGTAATCACAGACCAGATTCGCTATCCAGCGAACCACCAATTTGGGACGGCACAAAACCACTTCGCTTTAAATCTGACCCAAAAAGCTATTCTTGGCATGATGAAGTTATGGGCGATTTGCACACAGGCCCCGAAGTTATTGATGATTTTATCTTGATCAAATCCGACGGTTTTCCAACCTATAATTTCGCCCATATCGTCGACGACGCCGAAATGAATATTACTCACATTATTCGTGGCCAAGAATTTATATCAAGCCAGCCAAACTATTTAAACTTATACGAAGCCCTCCATCTTGAACATCCCATATTTGCAACCGTGCCACATATTATGGCTGACTCTGGTAATAAAAAGCTCGGTAAGCGTGACGGGGCAAAAGACGTACTTGAATATATAAAAGAAGGTTATTTGCCAGAAGCTTTAATAAATTTCATCGCCAGTATGGGTTGGAATGATGGCACCGAGCAAGAAATATTCTCGCGCGAAGAATTAATTGCTAAATTTAGCCTTGATCGAGTTCAACGCAGCGGTGCACGTTTTGACGAAAAACGATTACTTTGGATGAATGGTCAATGGATTCGCAAACTTTCACTTGATGATTTATTTGAACGAGTCAAAGATTTTTGGCCAGAATCGGCCAAACAGGCGAATGATGACTATAAAAGGCAGATTTTGTCACTAGTCCAAGACAGATTAAAAACTTTGGCCGAATTGCCACTTTTAACATCTTATTTCTTTACCGAACCAACACCTGATTGGAATATGGTTACAACCAACAAACAATTAGGTAAATTATCGCGCGAAGAAATAATATTGTTACTCGAAAGTGCTAACACGGCATTATCAAACAGCGCCTATGACGCCGAATCAATCCAACAAACTTTAAATATACTACTTGAAACAACTGGCCAAAAACCAGGCATTTTGTTTAGTCTTATACGCCTTGCCGTATCTTGGGCACCATTCAGTCCCGCTTTAAACGAAACACTTGCAGCCATAGGCAAAGAAGAAGTTCAAAATCGCCTAAAACTAGCTATCGAAACAACCAAATAGTATTAATTTTCTGCTATAATAACGCTTAAGCTATGGAAAAAACTGAAAAGCTAAAATTATGGACGCGTATTCGCCAATGGGTTCACAAACATCGCAAAGTTGTTTGGATTGTTAGCGGTGTTTTATTAATTTGTGCAGTCGGCCTTGCTTCTTTTATAATCTTATCTTCAAAAAAAGGAACGCCTGTGACAGCAACAACAGAGACAGTTAAACAACCTGATCCTATTAAATATTATTCACCTCTGACTGGTAAGTTAATTGCCGACGAAAACGCAACGAAACAACCAGTTACCGGTATTATGATCGAAAACAGCCCAGATGCTCGTCCTCAATCTGGCATAAAAGATAGTGGCGTAGTATTTGAAGCCATCGCCGAAGGCGGTATTACTAGATTTTTGGTAATATTTCAGCAAGAAAAACCCCAGCTAATCGGACCAGTGCGAAGCGTTCGCTCTTATTATATCGATTGGGCCGCCGCTTTTAACGCTAGCGTAGCGCATGTCGGTGGAAGTGCAGCCGCCCTAGCCGAAGTTCGCAATGGCAGCTACCGCGACATCGACCAATTCTTTAATTCAGGCACTTATTGGCGAGCAGCCGATCGCTATGCACCCCATAACGTCTATACTAGCTTTGCAAAAATCGACGCCTTAAATGTTGCAAAAGGCTATACGAGCTCTACATTTACCGGATTTACTCATACAGACGGCCAGCCAAGCGAAACACCTACAGCTACAGGTATAAACATTTCTATTAGCGGCGCTTTGTATAACAGCTCCTACGCCTACGACAAAGTAACTAATACATATGCCAGATCCCAAGCTGGCGGACCACATCTCGATCGAGAAGCTGGTCAAATAACACCTAGCGTTGTTATTGCCATGAGCGTTGACGAGTCAACTATACTCGAGGGCGGGTATGGGCAAAACATCACCACGGTTGGAAGCGGCAAAGCAGTCATCTTCCAAAATGGCACAGCCACAAACGCAACATGGCACAAAGCAAATAAACTTGGCCAGATTACATTTACCGATGAAGCCGGCAAAGATATACCGTTAGTTCGCGGACAGACCTGGATATCAGCCGTACCAAACGGGCAAGGGGGTGTATCATGGCAATAGAAAAAACACCAAAAAAAGCTAATCATTTTTGGCCTGCCTTCTATAATCGCAATCTGCTGCTGATTTTTATCACTCAAATATTGATATGCCTTGCTTTTGGAGCAATGCTTGTTGCCGCTGGACTTTTTATCGTAGATTCAATGTTATATATAGTGATTGGTGTCATCTTTTTAACCAATCTCACCTCAAGTTTGTTAATATTCAAACACACGACCCGCCCAACCAAAGATTTAATGGCCGCTATTGCTCATATTTCTGGTCAAGAATCGACATTAGCCGTACCAGAATCAAACAACAAGAAAAACAAACGAACCGGCTTTCAAGATGCCTTGCAAATAATCTATAGTTTGTCTGCAGCAAAAGAAGAGCCAAAAATAAAAGCCCAAACAAAAGAAGCTAATTCAAAAAAATCAGACGTACTTAAAGCATTAGATTTAACAACTTGTGGTTTTGTCACCTTAAATAATGATCGCGTTATTACATATTACAATAAGGCAGCTCCTGTCCACACTAATACCGAAGGTGTCAAAACACTAGATCTGTTGTTTAACGGAGAGGAAACACTAGACAACTGGCTAGAAAATTGCGACCGAAATTCAGTCAATGCCGAACGCATTTGGTCGCGAATACCAAACCGTTTACCAAATCAAGAAGACCGACGTTTTTTTGACGTAATGGCGTCCTATCAAAAAGGAGCAACAGCCGAAACTGTCTTGACGCTAATAGATCGGTCTGCTTTATATAGTGTCGACGAAGATAATTTAGACTTTCTGTCATTTGCGGCCCATGAGCTACGTGGACCAATTACTGTCATTAGAGGCTATCTAGACGTCCTAGAAGAAGAATTAAGCGACGTCTTCAAAGGTGACCAACATGAAATGTTTAGTCGTTTAATAGTATCAGCTAACCGATTGTCTGGATATATAGATAACATCCTGAACACATCACGATATGACCGTCGACACCTAAAGATGAACTTGGTCGAAGATACTGTCGCTGCTGTTTATGATGTAATTAGCGACGACATGCAATTACGAGCTGGGTCACAGAACCGCCTGCTTGCAACCAAATTTCCATCAGATTTACCAACCATAGCTGCAGATAGATCCAGCTTGAGTGAAGTATTTGGAAATCTGATAGACAATGCGATCAAATATAGCAACGAAGGTGGATCAATATACATAACAGCCAGTGTCGCTGGTGACTTTGTCGAAGTAGCAGTTCAAGACCACGGGATTGGCATGCCTGAAAGCGTAGTTAATAATCTATTTCAAAAATTCTATCGTTCGCACAGATCACGCGAAACAGTCGCAGGCACCGGAATTGGACTTTATATTAGCAAAGCAATCATTGAATCTCACGGTGGTATAATAAGCGTACAAAGCGAAGACGGTAAAGGTTCGACATTCACAGTATCAATACCAATTTATGCAACAGTTGCAGATAAATTAATAGCAGGGGATAATAGTAATGAAAGCCTAATCAGCGAAGGCAAAGGCTGGATAAAAAATCATTCAATGTTTAGGGGTTAATAAAAAAATGGCTATAAAAACAATTCTATGTATCGAAGATGACCGCTTTATTGGCGAGATGTATGTCCGTAGCCTAAAAAAAGCTGGTTATGAAGTAGATTGGATGGTTGATGGCAACGACGGGCTAATCGCTGCCCGTAACAAGTCATATGATGTTATATTACTAGACGTGATGCTACCAGAGCGACGTGGAACAGACATATTAAATTCTTTACGCGGCGGCAGTGAAGATCTAATACCTCATTCACACGTAATCATCTTGACAAACTTCGAGCAAGACGATGAATCACGTACAGCAATGCAAAGAAATGCCGATGCATATCTAATTAAAGCCGAAATAACACCCAAAAAGCTAATTTCTGTTATTCAGCAATTAAAAGACATCTAGACATTACCACTGTTATTTGTTAAAGTAATTCGAGGTCACGGTCTCATCGTCTAACGGTTAGGACACCAGGTTCTCATCCTGGCAATCCGGGTTCGATTCCCGGTGAGATCACCAAAATAAAATATCCATCGGCCGATGGATATTTTATTTTGACACTCCCGCGAAGTATAACTCAGATGCGCGTCTTATCAACCAGGCCTTTACTACCAATAGAGGCTAGCTTTAATTTAATTATTCAAATTTAAAAGGGCAAGGCCAGATTTGAGGAGTAGTATAATCTACTCACTTTTATCACGGCTTGCCCTAAAGCGAAACTTACGTAAATATGATTCTATCATTTTTACGCTTCGCTACTGCGCAATATCTGGAGCGTCCACAACTTGAACAACTCATAGTACAAGAGCTGTTCGAACGAATCAACGGAAGGCCGATAACTCCGATTAAATAATTAAAAACAGTAATCATGTAAACCTCCTTGTTTTCTAAGAGCTACATAACAGATGCTTATCAAAAAAACGATAAGAACATTGTATGTTAAACTAAGTATATATAAAAGGTGTAAACTGTCAATCGAAACCTAACAGCCTTCTTCGTTTAACTATCTAAGGTTTAGATATATCAAATCAATAGCGTAACTTATATACAATACCCAAAACAATATATCCAAATGCTTTTGATTAAATCGATTAACAAACTTAAGATAAATCGGATAGATATAATACAAAAATAACGTCACAACTATGCCGAAAACTAAAGTGTTCTTTAAACATATATATCCATTAAGGTTAAATGGTTGAGTCGAATAATTCCAAAACTGATTATAGCCAATAAATAATACCAAAAATGCTGCACAAAGATACTCTACGACTCCGCTAATAGCAGTATTCAGAAAAAATACTGATACGGGCTTTAAAGCATAGCGCCTTATAAGTGGTTCAGTGAGTGCAGCCACCGCAACAACGCCCAGCCCATAAGGCGGAGCTAATGGCAAAAAGGTCGGTGTAGTCGGTATCCACATTGGAGAACTAAATATAATATGATTTAAAAAAGACCAGACAATTTCTAGATAATGGCCCAAAAACGAAAAGACCCAAAACAAAATAAATAAACTTTGAAAGTATTTAAATGCGCTCAATGTCAATTCGTTATCAAATTTTTTTAAGCTTTCAATTTCCATAATATCATTATAATACGAAACCCTATTAAATATAATTTTTAAAACATCAAGTGGTTTTAAGATTAGGATTGACAGTAAAACACAAGCAAGTTAAGCTTGAAGCATATCCATTTATTTAGGGAGCGAATATGAAAAAGGTCTTTAAGAAAAACTCGGAATTAAAAATCAATGAAGTCAGACAAGAACTATCTCGCACATATCTAATTATCGCCGTATTATCGATTATTTCGATAGTATTATTTAAATTAGGCTCCTTTTCAGCAGATAATATCGACTCAAGTTTAATAGCTGCCGTAGTAATAGGCTTAGGGGTATTGTCTGTATTAACATTAATTGCGGCCTTTAAATGGGTAAACTTTAAGAAATAATCACCTGCCCAAAATAATCTGACTCTTGTAAAAAGTAACCGTAATCGTCATAATGTCTATCAGATTAGTATAATTATAATAAGTAGGGGGCAACCATAAAACCAGTCACATTAACTCGTTTTTGGCATCGCCGTATTTGCGAGGTGGCTTTTTTATTGTCCATTGCTATAATTGGCATCTATTCATCATCTTTCTTTACTGAAATTTATCCTATAAGCTCATCTTTGGTAATTAATATGCCGGCCTTTATTTTGGCCACCATAACAGCCGTAATATGCTTTGTATCGTACATATGGATACCAAAAAAACTTATATTCCCAATCTCGATATCTATTTATTTATTATTTACAACAACCACGGCTCTATTAGTAATTAGTACTGGTGGCACTTCATCTATCTTTATAGCATTATGGATGTTAATAGGTGTGTTCGCGAGTATTTTTGGGGTATGGGGTTCATTACCTATATTTATAGCTGCCTGTATATTTGCCGCAGGCCAATATATCAATAATAATTTGACTAGTGACGTAATAACTATAATAATTTTCAGCAGCCTGTTGCCATTAATGGCCGGCTCTATAATCTGGCATAGTAAATCAAACAAAGACGAGTTAGACGATAACAACAAAGCTTATCGCAATCTTGCAAATGAACTAAGTGAAGTAGCTAGCAAGTCGGAAATTGTCATTAACGCTATTGGTGACGGTGTAATCGCCATAGACAGCCAAGGAATTATCGGATTAATTAACCCAGCAGCACAAATGATTATCGGGTGGGGCAAACAAGACGCGTTAGCGCTTAATTATAATTCAGTCCTAAAATTAGTTGACCAAAAAAACGAACCAATTAATCCAACTAATGACCCGATTCAACAAGTTCTAAACAACAACCAACAAGTACGAACAAATAACCTGTCAATAATGACAAAAAGCGATAAAAAGTTAACGGTTTCACTTGTAGTCTCACCGGTTGGCGAAGTGGGATCAGGTGTTATTGCTGTATTTCATGATATAACCAAGGAAAAAGCCGAGGAGCGTGAACAAGCCGAATTTATTAGCACAGCTAGCCACGAAATGAGAACCCCCGTTGCTTCTATAGAAGGATATCTAGGGCTAGCCCTGAATCCACAAACTGCATCAATAGATGACAAAGCTCGTGATTTTATACTAAAAGCACATGCTTCAGCAGAACATTTAGGGCGATTATTTCAAGATTTACTTGATGTCTCAAAGGCAGACGATGGTCGTCTTTCAAATAATCCTCAAGTTGTCAATATAGTAACGTTTACTCGCGACATACTACAAGGATTGGATAAAAAAGCAGCCGATAAAGGCCTGCAGCTAATATTCAAACCTATGCCCGAAGGTGCAAACGAACGTTTTATAGCCCCTGCGTATTCTGTAAACTTAGACAACGATCATATTCGCGAAATTATAAATAATCTAGTTGAAAACGCCATAAAATACACGCTAAAAGGTGACGTAGTGGTAGATATCAACGGCGATAATGACCGTGTAGTTATCAGCGTCAAAGACAGTGGCATCGGCATACCGGCCGAAGATATGCCACATTTATTCCAAAAATTCTATCGAGTAGACAACAAAGACACCCGTAAAATCGGTGGCACTGGATTAGGGCTATACCTATCTCGTAGATTAGCTGAAGCTATAGGCGGACGGATCTGGGCAGAAAGCGTCCATGGCAGTGGTAGCACTTTTTATGTAGAATTACCTAGGATTAGCAATCAAGATGTCAACATGATAGCTAGCCAAAAAACGCTAGTAGCCCAAGAACAATTCGCTCAAACAGCTAACCCTCAGCCAGAAACAATACCGCCACAGCCACCAACAGATATCCCCAAGGCTGAAAATTCCGTTCCTCGCGGACAAGCCTTAACAGCAGAACAAATTGCAGTTTACGTCACTAGACAGCAGGCATTAGCGCAACAACAAGCCGCAGTGAAAACAGGCAATCAACCACGATCGATATCTGTTCCGGATAGAAATTCTCAACAATAATAATATTAAGCACAAGAACTATAGTATTTTTATCTATACTTGGTTACAATAGAGGTAAATATGACTAAAATTATGCTAGTTGAAGACGACAAAAGCTTACGCGAAATTTATGGCGTACGTTTATTAGCAGAAGGCTACGAAATAACATCAGCCGGCGACGGGGAAGAGGCGCTCGCCATGGCAATAAAAGAACACCCAGATCTAATACTTAGCGATGTTATGATGCCAAAAATTAGTGGCTTTGATATGCTAGATATCTTGCGAGCTACGCCAGAAACCAAAGAAATTAAAGTTATTATGATGACCGCACTCAGTAGTGAAGACCAACGCGCTCGTGGTGAAGCTCTTGGAGCTAATCGCTATTTAGTGAAGTCACAGGTCGGAATAGAAGACGTAGTCAGAACCGTTCATGATGTTTTAATGGACGTTCCAACAGCAGCAGCGCCAGCAAACCAAGCTTTTGGATCACCAGCCCCATTCACACCGATAAAACCTCAAACTATCAATCCACCCATTCAAGAGGCAAAAGAACAAAACGAGCCAGTAATGGCAACGCCTTCGAATCCAAACCCAACTCCAATTATGCCCAATGTCATGCCCTCACAACAACAAACTCCTACTACTGCTCCCACGGCTATCACAATCACCGAACCTGCACCAACACAAAATGTAGCAATGCCTCAACCGACTGCGCCCTTCTCTTCAGCAGCGCCAGCTTCATTAGGCACTCAGATTGTCAACCAAGCCCAAACAGCCGAAGCTAGCCCAGCAAGCGTTCCTAGTTACGCCTCACACCCACAAACAGTAGAGTCAGTACCAGCACCATCTCCTCAATTTACCGCTCCAGTTCCAACGCCAATTAAGCCGCAGGAACGACCTGAACCCTCTAATTTATATAATATACCGGCTCAACCTCAGACCGCACCTCAGCGGGCTACAGCGCCAATTCAAGACGTAATAATTCCGCAACCAACTCAGCTCACACAGACACCAGACATGGCAGCTTTGATGGAACAAGAGTTAAGTAATATTATTCAACAACCAGCACCACCAAACCTAGACCAAAGACTTAATTAGACTTTAAATGCCAGACAAAACACCTGATTTACTACGCTTAAATAAATATTTAGCTCTGCACATGGCTATATCTCGTCGCGAAGCAGATAATTTGATTGACCAACGAAAAGCCACTATTAATGGACAAGAAGCAACTTTGGGCGCTCGTTTTAGCGAGGGTGACATTATTATAGTCGACGGTAAAAAGATAGCAGGAACGACCAAATACGAATATATAGCTCTTAACAAGCCAACTGGCTATGTTTGCTCGCGAAAACAGCAGGGCGATAATCCAACCATATATGAATTATTACCCGAGAAATACCACCATTTGAAGCCTGTGGGGCGTCTAGACCGTGACAGCAGTGGAATTATACTTTTAACTAATGACGGTGACTTTGCATATCAAATGACACACCCTAGTTTTTTCAAGACAAAAATATATAATGTTCGCCTAGAGGATGACCTAGCGCCGCTACATCAACAAATGATTAGCGATTATGGCATAAAATTAGATGACGGACCCAGTAAAATACAGCTCGAAAGAATGAATGAAACAGATAGAAAAAGCTGGATAATAACCATGCACGAAGGACGTAACCGCCAAATTCGCCGCACATTCGGTTCACTTGGCTATACCGTCAAAAAACTACATAGAACAAATTTTGGCAATTATGCACTAGGTGATATACAACCAGGTAAGTTCGAAATTATCAATATTCGCTAGGTGATATAAACAATAACATTCATGCTTGCATGATAATATTGGCATTACAATATGTAATCTTATAATAATTATAAATTAACTCTTAAGCTGTTTAATAAATTATTACTGATGTTTAATGATTAAACTGTTAATTCAACTATCTAATATATTTGATATATACCAAAATAGCTGTTAATATTAATATACTGTTAGTCTGTTCGAGATATCATCGAAATTGTGACAATAGTACGTTAACAATCTGAAATCTGAATCTTTGACTAAAACAAAAAAGTGAGGAGGTTTTTCATCATGAAAAACCCTACTAAGAAAACAACAAATCTAGAGTTAGGCAATGCGGCAAGAATTTTAGATATAAGCAAAGGCGAGATCAGAAAAGAACTGGGTATTAATAAACTGGTTCCAGCCGATAATCATTCAAAAAAAGGAACCACAAAATCAACCGGTAATAAATGGCTTGACCCAGAACAAATAGATCAAGTTGACAATAAGGCCCAGCTAATATCACTGATAGTTGATTTGTATTCAAAAAGAATAAAGGAATCAGAAGGTACCCATTATGAGGACGTGATAGATGAGATTGATTCGATAACGGATGTTTGTCTTACTGATCACGAGTTGAAAAGCATGATACTCGAAGACTGTAATGATTTTTTATTAGAAGTCATTAGTAAATCTGATAAAACATCATTAGTTTATTTCTTGAAACCATGGAGTATGGAACCTTTTAGGGAAGCAGCTCTTAAAAGATGGCTAATGCTAGTTTCAACTAGTGACGAAATTTTAACACTTAACAAAAGACTTCAAGATATCAGCAGCCTATATAATGCATCGTATGTCAGTGCGATGCATATGAAAATCATCAGAAAGCTGGATAAAACATTGCTATCTGAGATAGCAATAATTGAGACTAAGCCAGATGTAGAAGCCAAGAAAGACTTGGCTATTATGTTTAAAAAGATTAAAGAGTTCGGTAACGAACTCGAAGCCAGAAGAAGAATAATTAAAAAGGTTGTCGACCTTTTTAATTAAAAGAAGATTCAGATCTAATGCCGCAGTATGTCACATTTAATAATTGTGATATTATTGCGGCATATTTGATATAAAATGCTATACGTCAAATGCTTATATGGCTTATGCTCGCACCACAAGCTTTTCTCTGTTATAATAGCTAACACTATGGCATCAAAACTACCTACAGTTGCAATTATTGGCCAAGCGAACGTCGGCAAAAGTTCGCTTTTTAACCGTCTTGTTAGGTCACAACAGGCGATTGTTGCGCGCGAAGCGGGAACTACCCGCGATAACGTCATTGGTCGTGTAGAATACAAAAAACATAGTTTTTGGCTAGTAGACACCGCCGGACTAAAAGATCCAAATGATGAATTTGAAGCCTCAATCCAAGAGCAAATCACTGAAGCCGCCGAGGTAGCCGACCTAATATTAGTTGTTGTTGACAGTAGTCAATACGCCAGTGATCAAGACCGATTAGTTGCCAAAAAAGCCTTGCGTAGTAAAAAACCAGTTTTGCTACTTGCCAATAAAGCAGACCTAAAAGAAAGTCTGCCAAACGACGAGTTTAAAAGACTCGGTATCAAAGAAATTATCCGAACCAGCGCAGAGCATAATTATGGAATTATGGACGTCCTAGACAGCGTCGTTAATCTAATCCCCGCTAAAAAAGAAGACGCTCCTGATGACATCTTGCGCGTTTCACTAATCGGCCGTCCAAATGTTGGCAAAAGCTATTTATTTAACACCTTAGCTGGTAAGCAACAAGCTATCGTGGCCAATATCGCTGGCACAACCCGTGACGTCAACCGCATATCCGTTCGCTATGGCGACCGAGATATTCAATTACTTGACACCGCTGGCATGCGCAAACCCGGCAAACAAGAGGTTGGCATCGAGAAATTTAGCGTTTTACGCACCCTGCAAGCTATCGAGGAATCTGACATTTGCTTCTTGTTAATGGATGTAAATGAGTTAAACACGCAATTAGACCAAAGAATTGCCGGAATTATTAACGAAGCAGGCAAAGGTATGGGCATTGTAATCACTAAATGGGATAGTGTTGAAGGCAAAGATGCCTTTACTCGCGATGAAATCGCTCCAACTATCTCTAGAACTTTCGATTTTACACCCTGGGCGCCACTAATATTCACTAGTAGCGTAACTGGACAAAACGTCACGAAGTTATTTGACCTAGCCCTAGATATCGACGCAAGGCGCAAACAACCAACCAAAACTCGCGTATTAAATGATTTATTGCAAAAGAGTATTCAACGCCATCCACCAGCAGGACTCAAGAACACCCATCCAAAACTACGCTATATCGTGCAGACAGACACGACACCGCCTTGGTTTGTTATTTATGGATCAAACCTCAGATTCTTACATTGGAGCTATAAGCGGTATCTAGAACGCCAAGTACGCGAAACTTACAATTACACCGGGACTCCAATCAAATTTAGCTTCCGTGACGAGAAACAAATCAAAGCCAACAGGGAAAAAGAGCAAAAAGAAGCCGCAAAATTGGCCAAAAAACCAGAAATCGAGTAAAAATGAAGTTAATCTTTGCACAAGGTAACCCCGAACCAGATTATAAAAATACACGACACAACGTTGGATTTGCAGTTATTGACCAATTTGCAGAGAAAAATAATGCAAAATGGGACAATAAATCTAAATTTCACGCCATTATTGCCGAAATTACAATTAACGATGAGAAGATAATATTAGCGAAGCCGACCTCTTATTATAATGAGGCCGGTTTATCCGTTAGATCAATAATAGATTTTTATAAGCTGGTGCCACAGATTGACCTGCTAGTAATTTACGATGACTTGTCGTTGCCTTTTGGTACGATTCGTATCCGCAAACAGGGGAGTGACGCTGGAAATAATGGTATAAAATCGATTAATGCCCACATTGATCAAGATTACACACGAATCAAAATCGGAACTTGCAACGAACTTCGCGAACATATGGACGACGCAACCTTTGTGTTGTCCAAATTTAGCAGCGACGAATCAAAACAGCTAAAAGAAGTTGTCATCCCCAAAGCCATAGAATCAATAGACCAATTTTGTAATAATACTTTAGAAATAACCAGTCATAAAATTATTTAAGTAAAAAGAAAAGCCCTGCAATTGCAGAGCTTAGATATACAGCAGAAGAGATAAGAACACCTCAATTATGAGTAAATCCTTAAAAAATGGATATTATTGATCATAGTCTTCATTTTTGTGTCTCGAGCGCTTTTCCAGCGCAGCCTCATGCGCTAGCTTTGTTTTTTCTACATTCTTGTCAAGAATCTCGGTATGTTTTTGGTCAACCTTTACAAAAAAGATTCTCATAAAAGCTAAAGACAACAGCGTCAAGATTGGATACATCGACATAAGTACAACTACCCAATTATTATTAACGATAACGCCATTAAAGCTTAATGATATTTCGTTTGTATTCACTAAATAATAAAACAAACAAAACATAATCACCGGTACTAAGAGCAAAGAATAAATCAGCATTTTCCTGTTATTCTTGCTCCAACCATTAAATGCAAAATAAACTACTATAAAGAGAGCTAGACATAAGATAAGGGCTGGAAAACCTCCAACATAAAAATTAATTGAATTGATCAACTTTTTTACCATCCTTCTTTTTAAAGTACATCGCGAGTAAACTCAAACGACGTCTAAGTATCAAGTTTAACATATTAATAACAAATTGTCAATCACAGATAAAAATCAGCCCAATAAAAAAGCGCCCACAGCAAGGGTGGGCTTCGCTGAGGGCGCTGTTTTACCCTTTAACCCACCCGGGGGTATACGCAACAATCTCGATTCAATCGCAGATGCTCGTGGTTAAAGGGATTAGTATCCATGCAATGCTATATAGTCACGAGGATGGAGGGTAGTTCACCTCGAAACACATTGCATGAAACCTAATATATTGTGAACTTACCGCTTAGCCTACAAATCACAATGATTTATATTTGTATTGCCAAGTGGCAAGTTCACTATTAGAATAGGGGGTATAAGGTGCTTTTGGTTAATCTCGCAATGTAACCAATCGTTACTGATATTAGCACGTATTTGACTATTAGTCAACACATATTGACATAAAATCTATGAAAATCAATACAATATCGCCCCTAAACAGTAAATACCTACAGATTATAGGTACTATTGCTAAATGCCCTAAAAAGTTATACTTTATAGGTAAAATTCCAGAGGAAAGAATTCTGACAGTAGCGATAGTCGGCACGCGTAAGCCAACTGCTTACGGTAGAGAAGTCACTCATAAATTAGCATACGACCTGGCAAGTCGTGGTGTAATTATCGTCAGCGGGCTAGCATTAGGGGTTGATAGTATTTCACATCGAGCAGCACTAGAAGCAGGTGGGACCACATTGGCAATATTGGCAAATGGTGTCGATATTATCTATCCTGCCTCTCATAAAGGCCTAGCTCGGGATATTGTAAACGGTGGCGGTGCAATAATCAGTGAGTACGAGCCAGGCACAGAAGCTCGTTCATACCAGTTTCTAGAGCGTAATCGCATAGTTAGCGGTCTATCAGACGCTGTTATTATAACCGAAGCCGCAATCAGAAGCGGCACACTATCGACCGCTATGCACGCCCTAGAGCAAGGACGCGAAGTATTTGTCGTACCGGGTAATATAACCAGCCCGCTATCAGCTGGCTGCAATAAATTAATAAAACAGGGCGCTCATCCCATCACTTGCGTTGAGGACATACTAGAGGTTATAGCGCCAAACATGTTGCGGTCTCAAACATTGTTACCACTAGGCTCGACACCTCTGGAATCAAAAATTATTAGTTTGTTGCAATCAGGCGTTCGTGACGGTGATGAATTGCAGACATTATCACAAGTAGATGCCAGCGAATTTGCCCAAACAATCACCATGATGGAAATATCTGGCATCATTCGCGGGCTTGGCGGCAATCAGTGGACTTTACGATAGAACTACGGAGCTTGGGACCAAGACGTAGCAATACTGCCAATTTCAACTTTTACATTTTTTACAGATGCTCTATTACCAGTTCCATAAGTACCATAAAATGCCAATATCGATTGAGTTAAACTAGAATTTTCCAAATAAGGAGTAGCTGTCGCTGATTGTCTAGAATATGAAGTTGTAACTGGAACCGACCCAAAAAAACCATGTCTGGCGCCTGACCCATTTTGCAAATAAACTTGCATTGTATTTTGAACTGATGTATTTGCTGACTTAATATCAAAGCTAATCGTATATTGTTTTAAACCGTAAGCATCGAAAATAGGGGCTAAATCATAATATTGTGTAAACTCATTACCTGAACTCTTCTCAACCGAGGTATCTCCGGTCAAAAGATTTATGCCACCATTGGCTACTGCATTATTATTACCGACGCTATAGCTTTGACTATCTTTGGAAGCATTTAAAATAAAGGTCTGAATATTGCTAGAGTTGTTCACTATATAGTTATAAACAACTCCAGGGCTAGATTTAAGACAAATTTCGCCAGTAGCTGGGTTAGGGCAGTTGTTTGCCGTTGGATATGCACTATTTTCTATCTGAAACATTTTTAACTGTTGCGAAGCATTGGCTAAATCTGACTGTAAAGATGAGGCAATAGCTTTCTGAGTAATGCCAGTATATGAAACTATTGTAATAGCAGCTAATATGCCAATTACTACTATAACAACTAAAAGCTCTACTATAGTAAAGCCGTTTTCAAACAGCTTTTGACTATGTTTTGATAAAGGCTCTTTGCTTTTCATTATTGTTAGTATAACATTAGCAATATGACGAAACAATTTAATATCAAGGTTTACAAACTTAAACAAGTTGTGTAGCATAGAGCATTGTCTATGAGCAAGAATTTAGTAATCGTCGAGTCACCAGCCAAAGCCAAAACTATCGAAAAATATCTCGGCAGTGATTTTAAGGTGTTATCAAGTGTTGGCCATATTCGTAGCATTACTAAAAAAACCGCTGACGGAACACCTCCAATTGATACCAAAAATGGATATAAAACAGTATATGAAGTTGATAGCGAAAAGAAAAAAATAGCCACTCAACTACGAAAAGCTGTCAAAGAATCCGAAATTGTCTGGCTTGCAACCGATGAAGACCGCGAAGGAGAGGCTATCGCTTGGCATCTTTGTGAAGTTTTGAAACTTGATACCAAAACAACTAAACGTATCGTTTTTCATGAAATCACAAAAAGCGCTATCGAAAACGCTGTCAAAAATCCTCGAACTATCGATATGGACCTAGTTAGGGCACAGCAAGCGCGTCAAATTCTTGATCGATTAGTAGGGTTCGAACTATCACCGGTAGTGTGGCGCAAAGTACCAGGAGGCAAATCTGCCGGTCGCGTACAATCACCAGCCGTAAGGTTATTAGTCGAACGCGAACGTGAAATTGAATCCTTTAACGGATCCTTCTCTTTCAAAGTTACTGCCGAGTTTACGCACGAAGGCGAAAGAATTAAAGCAGAGTTACCAAATAAATTTAGCACCGAAGAAGAAGCAAAAACATTTTTAGAAAGTTTAGCTAACGCAATTTTTACAGTTTCTGATGTAAATACTAGCCCATCAACGCGAAACCCTGCCGCACCATTTACTACCAGTACATTGCAACAAGACGCTAACAGCCGCCTAGGCTTTGGCATTAAAGCAACTATGTCCAGCGCTCAAAAACTCTACCAAGAGGGTAAAATTACTTATATGCGTACTGACTCTGTAAATCTAAGTGATCAAGCGATTGCAATGGCAGCGGATTATGTTAAAAGTGAATTCGGCCAAAGCTATAGCCAAGTACGAGCTTTTAAAACCAAAAGCGCTAGCGCACAAGAAGCCCACGAAGCTATCAGACCAACTGACATGCATCTAGAAAGAGGCAGCAGCAACGAATATGATCAAAAACTATACGATTTGATCCGTCGTCGTACCCTTGCTAGCCAGATGTCGCCAGCTAAGCTAGAGAAAACAACCGTAGTTATAAAAATTAGCACCAGCGAAAAAACGTTTGAAGCAAAAGGTGAAGTTATAATCTTTGATGGCTTCTTAAAGATGTACGGCGGCAACAAAAAAGACGCCGAAATATTACCAGCAGTAAAAACAGCTGATATATTGCCCCTTGAATCAGCCAACGCGCACCAAATATTCTCACGTCCACCGGCCAGATACAGCGAAGGCAGCTTAGTTAAAAAGCTAGAGGAACTAGGAATTGGCCGTCCATCAACATATGCAACTATAATTAACACCGTACAAGTTCGCGGATATGCCGAAAAGGGAGAAGAAGAAGGCGCACCACGCGATGCCATAAACCTGAATCTAAACGAAGGTATAATTGAACGCGAAATTGTCAATGAGAAAACCGGCTCTAACAGAGGTAAATTAATACCAACACCAGCTGGCGAAGTTGTTAGTGATTTCTTAACAAATCACTTCGAACAAATTGTCGATTATGGCTTTACTGCAACTGTAGAAACAAGCTTTGACAAGATCGCAACTGGCGCATTAGCTCGCAATACTATGTTAGATGACTTTTATAAGCCGTTTCATAAGCTAATCGAGGAATCTGGCGGAATAGATCGCAGTACAGTTACACAATCTCGCGAAATAGGCATAGATCCAAAAACCAACAAGCCAATCTTGGCGCGCTTTGGACGCTATGGACCAATGCTACAACTAGGCAGTGGCGATGATAAAGAGGATAAACCAAAGTTTGCACCGATCCCGGCTGGCCGCAAAATCGAAAGTGTAACCCTAGAAGAAGCTATTCAAGCCTTTAAATTACCACGTATAGTTGGTCAAACAGAAGATGGTCTTGAAATAAAGGCAAATATTGGACGTTTTGGACCATATATTCAAATAGATAAGTTATTTGTAAGTATAAAACCACTAGATCCTCATAAAATTACAATAAAGGAAGCCATTGAGCTATATAAAGTCAAGCTTCAAACCGAAGCCGAAAAGAACATTTCTGACTTTGGCGACGGCATAAAAGTGCTAAAAGGCCGTTTTGGGCCCTATATGACAGACGGCACAAAGAATGTAAAGATTCCAAAAGGCACAGATCCAAAAGACATCACTCATGAACAAGCTAAAGTGTTAATCAAAGCCGCTCCGGCAGGCAAAAAACGAAAAATAGTCCGAAAAACGACACGGAAAACAACCAAGAAAAAATCATAAAAAACTTGATAACACTATTTACATGACATGTCTATTTCATGCTATAATGAACTAAGTATACAAAATATTTGACATTATAAAAATAGTCTTTTATAATATAGGTATTGGACTAATAAAAAACCATTCCTAACGTGGGCAGAGAGAAATACGAAACTATGAAAGATGCGCCAGAAACCAACCAGCTAACTAATCTTGAGAAGAGCGTAACAGATGTCTTAGCTATTATAGAGCAGGAGCGTGAACGCGAAATTATTACTCGTCGCTTTGGACTATACGACCGTCGTGAGACCCTAGAACAAATTGGTGAATTACTCGGTATTACAAGAGAACGCGTACGCCAACTAGAAAAAGCTATCCTTATAAAGCTAAAAGCTGCCACTGCAAGTGGCAAAATCGCCTCAATCAACAGCTTTGAAAAAATTATGATTCGTGAATTGTCAGAAATGGGACGCGTTGCTCGCGTTCAAGACTTAGCAGATCATATATTAGGCAAACATAGTAGCCAAAAAGAACGCTCTCATGTTGCATTTGTCGCCGAGCTAGCTCCAGGGCTAACCGTTGTTAACAAAAACGACAATTATTTCCATAGCGTCGGCATACTCGAATATGGTGACGAGAAGAAAATAAGAGGTGAAGTCGACAAGATTGTCGCTGCTATCAAAAAGCACGGACAACCTTTAACTATCGAACAGCTACACGAACAGCTATCTTTTGAGCATCCAAGTCACGTCAAAGCATTAGCAAGTCTATCTAAACTGCTTGCTCACCTAAAAGATAACTGGGGTCTAATAAAATGGCCTACAGTTAACCCAAAAAACATTCGCGACAAAATATATGTGATCTTGGCAGAAAAAGGCAAACCTATGCACTTTTCAGAAATTGCTAGTTCAATCAAAGACAGCAGCTTTAAGCGTAAAGATGTAACCACTCAGGCAATCCACAATGAACTTATCAAAGATTCACGTTTTGTATTAATCGGTCGTGGTATTTATGCACTTGATAATTGGGGATTCAACAGGGGAACTGTCTCTGATATTATTGCTGACGTATTAAAAGAGTCAAAAGAGCCTTTGCACAGAGATGAAATAGTTAAACGCGTGCTTAAAAGCCGTCAAGTCAAAGAAACAACAATATTATTAAATCTTCAAAGTAAACCACAGTTCAAACGAGTTGCCAAAGCAACATATGCACTTGAACAAAAGGCTAATTGAGGGCAAACTAACGTTGCCAAGTTGCCTCTCTAGTGAGACAATAAAAGGGCGATTATGGTTATGATATTATCTTTTTTAAATTTATTACTACAATGGTATATATGGATTCCCATAGTTCTAATACTTGCATATTTTACGTGGCGCAATTACCGTCAGGTAGAAGTTATAAAAGATATCGAAAGCGACCTTCTAATACTGGAAATACCCAAAGCTAATGACAAAAGCGAGTTAGCTGCCGAGCAACTGTTTGCCAGCTTACACGGTATATTACGCGACAAAAACGAGCTTACATTAAACAATGGCATTCAAGAGCACCTTAGCTTTGAGATTGCATCAGTTAACGGCCAAATCCGTTTTTATGCCTGGGTTCCGCGAACACTCAGAAGTTTCGTAGAAGGCCAAATCTATTCTCAATATCCAAGCGTCCAAATACGCAAAGCCGAAGCAGAAGAAGATTATATTACTCATGAGACACAACACAGCGTTGTTTACTCATCCGAAATAACACTTACCGACAGCGAAATGCTGCCAGTCAAAACTTTTCAAAACTTTGAAGTCGACCCATTGGCTGGTATTACTGGAGCCCTAGCAAAATTAGAGTCAACAGGTGAAGAAGTTTGGATTCAGATCCTAGCGCGTCCAATTGCAGACGAATGGCATAAAGCATCAAGCAGATGGATTAAAGATGTAAAAAATGGCAAAAAGCCATTATCTTTGAATAATCTTAATCTTCAATGGCTTGGTGAATTACTAAAAGCCTTGTGGCAACCGCCAGAGGCTGGCAAAGTCGGTGCAACAGTGGCACCCAAAGAAGTATCTGAACGTGATAAAACTCGAATAGCAGAGGCCGAAAAAAAAGCTACAAAATTAGGATACAAAGTAAAAATTCGCCTAGTTTATCTGGGGGAGAGCAATGCTAATGCCAGATTGCGTATGCAGGCGATAGTAGGAACCTTTAAACAGTTTAATAGTACCAACCTAAATGGATTCAAAATGTCAGGTGCGAGCTTTGCCAAAGAAGATTTATCAGGATATCGCGCCCGTTCATTCGGAAGCGGGGGATTTATACTTAACATTGAAGAGTTGGCCAGTGTATTTCACCTACCACACACCAACGTCGAAACACCTAATGTTGTCTGGGCTAGTAGTAAAACCGCTGAACCGCCATCCAAACTGCCAATAATAACAGGTAACAGTGCAATCGATGAGAACATTAGCGCATTTGGAATGACTAATTTCCGTGGTATTAACCACCAATTTGGAATGTTACGTTCGGATCGATCAAGGCATATGTATATAATTGGCCAAACCGGAGCAGGTAAAACCGGTACGCTAGCCCTTCTTGCACTTAGCGATATCTTTCATGGACATGGTTATGCAATTATTGATCCGCATGGAGATTTTGCGGTCGACAATATGCGCTTTATCCCCGGAAGTCGACTAAAAGACGTCGTGTACTTTAACCCAGCAGATACAGCCTTTCCTTTAGGTTTTAATCCTTTAGAGGTTTTTGATCCTAACCAAAAATCTAATATTAGCTCGGAAGTCATTGGCGTGCTTAAGCGTATGTTTGGCGAATCGTGGGGGCCACGACTTGAATACATCCTTCGATATACAATCTTGGCACTGCTTGATAGGCCGACCACAACGTTATTAGATATAGCCAGAATGTTAACAGACAAGAATTTCCGTAAAGAAACGCTAGACTACTGCCAAGACACGGTTGTCCTAAACTTTTGGAAAATCGAGTTTGCCAGCTGGAATGATAAGTTCGTCGCCGAAGCTATCTCGCCAGTTTTAAATAAAGTTGGGGCATTCACGGCCAATCCAATTATCCGAAATATTATCGGCCAACCAAAGTCAACTTTTAATATTCGCGAGATAATGGACGAAGGCAAGATATTGATAGTTAACTTGTCGAAGGGGCTAATAGGGGAAGATAATGCATCGATATTAGGGTCATTCCTAGTAACTAAAATACAGCTTGCAGCCATGAGCCGCAGTAATATCGAGAGAATAGAGGATAGGCGACCATTCTATCTGTATGTTGACGAGTTCCAAAACTTTGCAACCGATTCATTTGCCACTATCCTATCAGAGGCACGTAAATATGGCTTAAATCTAACTGTAGCCAACCAATATATCAGCCAGATGAACGAAACTGTCCGCGACGCGGTATTTGGTAACGTTGGAACAATGGTTTCATTTCGAGTATCAGCCGACGACGCTCCAATACTCACCAAGCAGTTCGAGCCTCAGTTTGAAGCAGCTGACCTACTGCAAATGCACAACCGTAATTTCGTAATCAACATGGTAATAAAAGGTGAAAAATCACCTGCCTTTAACGGAACCACCTTAAACCTTCCGCTACCACAAATCGATAACACTGGCCTAATTATCGAGAATACTCGTCGCAATTACAGCAGAAGCCGCAGCGACGTCCAAAAAGAGATATCAGAGTCTATTAAACCACCAGAGAGCCTAAAGAAGCCACCTGTATCGCAAGCCATGGCAAAGAAGTGGCCCGTAGGCATACATCCCGTTGGAAGCCCTACAAAAGCTCCAGAAAAGATTATGACAATCAATAACGATCAACCAGCAACAGAAGATACCGAGATAGTAAAACCGAAACGTAAAAGAGTACGCAAAAGAAAACCATATAATCCAAATCAATCTGAGCAAGTTTCGGATTTTAAAGAACAACTATCTCAACCTCGAATACAAGCTACACCTCAACAACCACGATCTCCTCAGGCACAACCGCCTACATACACTCGTCCATCGGCTACAGCAAGCTCAGACGGCTCACTGCAGATCAAGCATTAGAATTGCCGAAGTTTCCATTGACAGGGGATGGGTGAGTTTTTAAATCATAGGACATATAGAACAAAAATGGAACATTATCATAATTAAATTGCATAAGACTTAACGTGTTCGATAGTATATTCATAATTAACTATAAGTTAGATATGAATATATAAATAAATAATTTTTATATACATAAAATAAAGCATACAAAATAATTTAAGTTGGATAGTGAAGGATAGAGTTGCGATTATACAAGAAAGAGTATGTATAGAAAAAATAGTTAACACAAAACGATGAGTTAGTGTTAACATAATGAATATAGATATAACGTCGCACAATATATCTTTTACGACATTAGATGTATATATCACTAATGACTATACATACGTTCGTTTTAATCTGTTTATGCCCACTAACAGATGAAAGTAGTGGAACTCTATTTTAACTTTAATACTATCAACCATAATACACCTTAACTAAACTACTACTTGTAAATAAGTTACCTACGCATAGCTTTGCGGTTGTCTAGCCATGATAAAAATGCCTTTATTGTGATATTTGCTTTAATTTGCATTAACTGTTGTTTAATGTTATCCACAACCTAAGCCCATTTCTTAGAGGCCTCTACTCTCTCCTATTTTAATATCATTTGCTTTTTTGTTATTTGTATATAATAATATGTTTTTTATATTAATTTGAAAAATAATAATTTATAGAACAAATTTAGAACATAAGGTGGCGTAGTGAAGTAGTGCTTCTCTACAGCCACCTTCTATTTATAAAAGGCTTTACCACTAACTCGTACGTCAATATAACTTAATGCCTTACCATGACTAGTGAAATACTGCACTGCCCTAGCCATATCCTCCACTTGCTCCCCTGCTGGGCGATCAATCGACAATTTTACTAAGTAATTACCTTCTTTGAGCTTAACCTCTAGTTCACGAGTAGTACCAGCTGGTAGCGAAGCTTTGGTCACAGTATAGCCGCTAGCCTTTGAAAGAGACACGACACGACCTATGAAGCTTAGGAAGCGTTTACTGGCAATAGCGGTGCCGGTTTGTAGTGAAGCCCCGCTATTATCTATTATTTGAACATCTGGTGCTGAAAAATAGTTTTTCTCAAAGGGAATACCTTTTGAATCAACATAATACTGCTTGTCATTTATTTGCCAACCAGCAACTGGCTTGCGCATAATAATAACAAAATTTGTATTACCAGGGCCCGTTATACCTTTTTGCTCAACAGATTCCACCTCTGGCAAATTACTAGATATATAATCAGTTAAAGCTGATTGATCTAACAAGAAACGAAAACGACTCATCGGATTTATATCCATATAATTCTGAATAGATTTTTGATATATAGAAACATCAATAGTCTTTGAGATGGCAGCATCGGAGATACTAATATTAGACGAAGCCGTAAAGTTAATAATAACAAGCCCGAGAAATATAATAGATCCAAGCACTATTAATAAAATAGTGAAGATGTTACGTCGTTGATTGGCTAATTTATGCGCATGAGACCTTGGAGAATCAAGGTCTGCATTTATATTTAATTTACTGGAACTAGCTCCAGTTAAAGTCCTATTACGCTTAAAAGTATCCGACGAAGCATCCGTCACTTTAACTTCACGTATGGAAGTTGACCTACGCCTAGGAATATCTGTCTGTTTTTTCTTTTTTAATAGACTCATGATTATGTTTATTATAGCTTATTTAACGCTTGATATGATCATATTGGCAACATCACGTGCAGCATTAGGTCGAGCAAAAGGAGCAAAAGATTTAGTCATTTTTTGAGCCTCATCTGGATTAGATAAAATGTCGTTAATAGCCATCACTAAAGCCTGCGGGTTTTTTATCATTTCATCCTCATCAACTACCTTGACTGCATTTTCTTTCAGATAAACAGCTGCATTTTTTAGCTGATGACCGCCAGTTAACTTGGCATTAGGAATTAATATAGTCGGCTTTTCTAACGCCGCTAACTCAAGTATTGTTGTTGCACCAGCTCTTGTAACTACGACATCAGCTGCGCCCAACAACGAAGCCATATCTTTAGAAATAAATGAATGTAACTGAAAATTACTATTATTTGGCGGTGTAAGAGATCTTAATTCGTCATATTGCCACGAACCGGACACCAATACCAAAGAACCTAGTTTTAATAAATCATTTAAGGCCAAGACAACCGCATCGTTAATTCGACTTGCGCCTAATCCCCCGCCAGTAACAACTATTAAAGGTTTATTTGTTACTATCCCCCACTTTTGCTTAGCCTTTTCGCTTTCTAAATCAGAAAACTTATGAAACTCAGATGATACAGGTATGCCAACATAACGTGCTTTGCTTCTTGGATAAGGATAATACTCAAGTGGTGCACCAGTGGCAATTAAAGTTGCCCATTTACTTAAAATAAGATTAGTAAGACCTGGGTGAGCATCAGAGTCATGAATAACTAAAGGGATTCGCAATAAATGCGCCGCAATGCCTACAGGCAAACATACATATCCACCCTTGGTAAAAATAACATCTGGACGCCACATAATCAACTTGACTATGCTCTGTAAAAAACCGACCAAAACTAAAAAACTATCGCGAATATTTTTTAACACAAGAGACGGCCACAATAGTTGACGCAGAACAGACAAATGATGATACCTTCTTAGCTTACCAGCAAAAATTTGATGCACTGGAATTTTAGGGTCAAAATTGCCCATAATCGCGATTGCATGAATAGCAAACTTCCTATCACACCAAAACCTTATCTCTGCTTTGGGATGAGTACTCTTAATTTCGCGTAGAACCGCTACGACTGGCGTGACGTGACCGCCCGACCCGCCGCCGACTGCTAGAATCTTCATGTTGTGCCTCCTTTAAATGTGATGAATGAACCGTATAATGAGATAGTTGAAAAACTATGCCTAGCGCCGCAGTAATAAACAGCATGCTAGTACCTCCAAAGCTAAGCAATGGCAGCGTTATACCAGTTAGTGGAAATACACCAACCATTGACGCTATATTTAGAATAACATGAGAACCAAACCAGCCAAAAACACCAGCTACTAGCAGCTTAAGTCTCATGTCAACTAAATGGTCCATCACCTTCAGTAATCGCATAAGTAACGCGACAAATATAGCTAATATCGTTATCAATCCAACAAAACCAAAAGTCTCACCCATAATTGCAAAGACCGAGTCATTAATGGCCTCTGGTAGATATCCAGTCGCCTGAACGCTATTGCCAATACCAACACCAAACAATCCACCAGTACCAATGGCTATCTTTGCGTGCTCTATATGGTAACTGCTAGTATCACTCGTAGATGAGTTATCACCCTTTAAATAAGTAGTTATGCGATCAATACGATGTGGCGCACTAACCACTAAAAGAACACCAGCCACTGCAACTATTAATAAAATCTTGAGACCATTGCGTTTATTTATACCTCCAACAAACAAAATTGCAGCGATAATACCAATAAGAGAAAGTCCAGTACCTAAATCTTTTTGAATAACAACAATAAATAGCATCGAAATAGCCACAACTATAGCCAGTGGTATTAGTGTAGTGCGTACATCATTTACCTTCCCCTGCTTTGACTTAATGCCCAAAAAAGTAGCTGTAAATATCAAAATTGAAAACTTTAAAATCTCGGCAGGTTGCAAAGTACCCAAAGGCCCCAGGTTGAACCATCGAGTAGCACCTAGTGTCTGCTGAGCAATTCCCAAGTTAGCCAAGCCAGCAATAGCCAACAAAATACAGGCCCCTATAGAGAAAACGACCATTTTACCAGAATGTTTTGCTAGCCAAGCGTAAGGAATCATCGCCATTGAGACAAACATAAATAAAGCAAGCAAAAGACTAATAATTTGTTTTACAAAAAAATAACTATCACCATAATCGCTACCGTAGGCATTATTCAAAACATTAGCGCGTTGTGGCCCGATTGCATACATAATAACCAGGCCCAATAACATCAAAAGTCCCATATATAGAACGATTAGATAATCCGGTCGATGACGCCGAACAGATCTCATATCAGAGAACTGGGATTGAGCGCTTACCTCTACGGAATTTTGACGCGTACTAGCTCTCATTCTATATAAAACCCCCGGCTAAAGCTAGCAACACGCCGATAAATGCCGCTACATAACCAATCACCCAAAAACGCATCGTAATTTTTGTCTCGGGCCAGCCAATAGCCTCAAGATGATGATGAAAAGGTGCTGATATAAATATTTTGCGCTTAAATACTTGTTTGCTAAAAATCTGAATCAAGCTAGAACCTGCTTCTGCGACAAATATAATTCCTATAATCGGCAAAAGGAATAAAGAATTAGTTAACATCGCAACAACTCCTAATGAAGCACCCAGCGCAAAACTACCAACATCACCCATCATAAAGCGCGCTGGATAAATGTTAAACCACAAATAACTTAACAAAGCGCCAACGACCGTAAAACAAAAACCAGATAGCAGCAGTTGCGCCTGAAACAACGCAATAATACCAAAGGCGCCAAAACTTATAGCCGCTAATCCGCCAGCTAGGCCATCAAGACCATCGCTAATATTAACGGCATTACCGGTTGCAACCACCGCAAAAGCAAACAAAGGTATAGTCAACCATCCAATCGTCCATTCGCCCAAAAATGGCATATGAATACCGACAACGCCAAGTTTTGCATAAAAAAACCAGCCTAATACCAAACCAATTACAGCGATCATAGTAAATTTAAGGCTCGAACGTAAACCAGCCACACCTTCGCCATGGCCACGAACATTAATAATATCGTCTAATAACCCAACAAATGCACCACCAACAAGAGCTGCAAGTGGCAACCAAGTTTGGCCCCTGTTAAGATTAAAAGTTATCGTTACTATAATAATCGAAAGTACAAATATTACTCCTGCCATAGTCGGAATGTGACGCTTAAACTTATTTGCATGCAATTTATTAAAAACTGTTAATTTTTCTCCAGTTGTGCTATTCGTGCGCTGCTTTTTCCAAAACTTATATTTATATGCCAAAGAGGTATAAAGAGGAGTTAACAACATCGCCAGTAAAAAGGCCATTACGCTCAATATAAAAGTCCCCGTTAATTCATTTGTAAGTTTATTTAATGCGTCGTTCATATGCTACACTTTCGGTTGTATTTTTAAATAATCAATCATCCAATTGGACATATCTGTAAATATCGGCAGAGCATCCCTTGAGCCCTGCAACTCCTTGTTGTCACCAGATACTTGTACCATTATGACATACCTGGACGTATCATCGCTACCACCATAGCCTAGATATGTTCCAACTGTCTCGTTGGTCGAATATATTCCGTTTTTTATAACCTGTGAGGTTCCAGTTTTTCCACCTATGTAATAACCGGGCTTATCGACATTACTGAAAAAAGCGTTCCTGGCCGTATGAGTCATCTCTCTTAATTGATTTGCAGTCGATCTAGTGATTGGATTTGTTGGGTCAGCAGTTTTATTAGCGACAAATTCTCCATTTTTATCAACCAGACCAGCTAAAACTGTTGGTTTATAATAATTACCGCCATTGACAAGTGAACTAAATGCAGCCGCCACTTGAACCATAGTAACGTCCAAACCCTGGCCAAATGACATATTAGAATAACGCACTGCATTTCCTTCGGATTCATCTGGAGAAATCACTGTACCTTCTATCTCACCATCCACCTCAACACCGGTTAATTGACCTAATTTAAACCTGTTATGAAAATAATCGTACATAATGTCACGCGCTCCACGAGTGATACTTTTGCCATCGCCCAAACGCTCAGCAACAGTTACAAAACCAGTGTTAAGCGACCAATTAAGTGCATGTTGAAAGGTAATCGTACCAGTTTGTCCCAAAGTCGCGTTTGATATTACCCTGTCTTCAACTTGAATATGGTCAGTGTTTACATAGGTCGAATCTGCAGTAACGACGCCTTTATCAATTCCCGTAGCCATAGTTAGAGTCTTAACATCAGACCCAGGCTCATAAGGTGCTGAAACCACTCCGTTATTAAACACGGCCGCATCTTCAACCTTGTTAAATTCGGATGGATTATAAGTTGGCAAATTTGCCATCGCAATAATTTTTCCAGTTTGAGGATCAACAACAATCGCACTTCCTCTAGTAGCCCCAGTTCGCTTCAGGCCATCAGCCAAAGATTGTTCTACCTTGGACTGTACGTTTCGATCTATAGTAAGGACAATATTCTCTCCATCAACAGCTGGCTGATTTATATTATTATCACCAATAGTCAAAGGCACATCGCTCACGTCAGTAACAGATTGCAATAGCCCATCAGTACCGACCAATTTATCGTTTAATTTACTTTCAACACCATATCGACCATCACCATTAAAATCAACAAATCCTAATGTTTGCGAAGCTAATGAGCCTTCTGGATAGACCCTTTGGGACTCTTCTTGGAAACCAATGCCTTTAAGGTTTTCGGATTTTATCTTATCAGCCTGAGTACGTGTAATTTTTGTAGCCAAAATCTGGTAACGACTTTCTTTTTTGTCCAATAAATTTTGCAGATCAGAACGAGCGTTGCCACCGGCTATTCGCCTAATAGTATCTATTATCTTAGTGTTGTCGGTTGTAGTCTGAGGGTCTGCAAATACCGTATAAACCGTCTGATTCATGACTAGCGGCACAGGGGTTTGACCATCTAGTGCATAAATAACACCTCGTTTAGAAGGAATAGTTAGTCTTTTAATCTGTTCTTTGTTTGCTAAACTTACGTAATAACCATGCTGAATAATCTGTAGATAAAATAGCCTGACGATAAAAACAAACACAATAACGATTAATATAATAGCCAGGATTTTTGAACGACTACCCTTTTGAAGCTCTAAATTCATAATTTTACTATTGAGCGTACTCTGTAGACGCTGGTGCGGTCATAGTCGTAGCAACGCTGCTGTTTTTTACAGTTTCAAGTGCAGTTAATCTTGCATTTTCTATTTGTAGGTCACTTTTTTGCGTATTTAATTCGGCAATTTGATTATCTATCTTTTGAGTTGCATAATCATACCCCGTTGCGCGAGTTGCTTGCGTCAAATATATCAATCCAAGTATTGTAATCATTAATGCAATTAATACAGTGTGAGTTACAGGGCCAAGTTTGATAGCTGAAACAAAAGCAACAGTGTTTTGGTTGCGAGACCAATTTTGCTGACGTCGATTATTAAAATTTTGAGTACGTTGATAAGACATTTTGGTGTATTTTTCTGTTTATATTTATTTTGGGGCTTCACTCCGCAAGATACGGAGTGAAGTTTAGTTGTTTTACTTTACGCGAACAGTCACTACTTGAGCGACGTCTTTGTATAGTACTGGGATGATGATTGGCATGGTGTTTTGCCCTTCCTTGTTTTTGTTTTTTATTTTTTCACTGCTACACGTAGCTTACTGCTACGTGATCGCGGGTTGTGAACATCGTAAATATTTCCGGCAATTGGCTTTTTAGTCAGTGGCAGAAGTTCAGCCTCAAAACCTGAGTCAAACTGCTCTTTAAAATAGCGCTTGACCAGTCTATCTTCGAGACTATGAAAGCTAATTATGCCAACTCGCCCACTTGGTTTTAGCAAATTAGGCAAAAGTGGTAACAAGTCTTCGATTTGCTTTAGCTCATCGTTAACTGCAATCCGGAGTGCTTGAAAAGTACGCGTAGCAGGATGGGTTTTTTTCCATTTGCCACGATAAGTTTGTTTGATTAAATCTGCAAGTTCTTTCGTTTGTGATAGCGGCCTATTCGCAACAATTACATCAGCAATTGTTCTTGAAAACCCAATTGGCTCTTCGCCGTATTGAGTAATAATACGCGTTAGTTCTTCTGCCGAGGCGGTGTTAACCAGCGTTTGCGCGCTTTTTGCCTGACGTCGATCCATTCGCATATCTAGCGGACCACTATTTGTAAATGAAAACCCTCGTTCGAATTGATCGAGTTGTGGTGACGAAACCCCCAAATCAACCAATATGATATTAAATTTCTGCTCCTCTTTTATTAGCTGCTGGCTAGCAGTTACAAAATCGGTATGCAAAAGCCTCACTCCTTTGTCTGAAAATGACTTCAAACGCTCAATGGCGTAATCATCACGATCAACCAAAACAGATTCGGTATAATTACCGGTAGTATCCAAAATACGACTAGCGTGTCCACCATAACCAGCGGTTAGATCGAGATAATTCTCTCCCTTACTTGGGTTTAGCGTTTCAACTGTCGATTCTAATAAAACCGGAACATGTAGATTGTGTGGTGGATGTTCTTTACTCATTCGCTTCTCATAATAACATGATTAGCGTTTTCGAGATCACCTAACTGGCAGCTTGGCTTTTTGTTTTTTGTATATTTTTGTTTTTTGTATAAGTACCCGATTAACTGTCGTGATGAATGCCAAAGGCAAATCATAATTTACTAAAGTTATTCGGTTGAGAGACTTATGTGTGAGGTGGAGTTTTAAATTTGGGAGGTGTTTTTTTGAGGAAGGTGCGCGAGTTTTTTAAAGTGGCCCCGTAGCCCACCGCCTAACTACCAGATAGTTGATCTCGAGAGTTTTCTTGTTTTATTGTGTCTTGCAGATTGTTAAGGTGCAGCGAAAATATTAAACGTCGGCTTCGGGCGATATTATGCGCCAATATGCGCCTGCCCTAATCGCAACTAGCTCACGGTCAATTCCGGCATAATCTAACAAATGTTGCTCGATCGTTACTCGACCTTGTTTTTGGTCAAGTGATGCCTCGGTCTTCCCGCGTCTGAACTTCACATTTAGGTCAGCAATCTTCTCATCAAGAATATTACCCCCAAGTGCTGATTCTACTTCCCTATCCCAAATTTGCTTTGGATAAAGGTGCAAGTATTGGTTAAAACCTCTGGTTAGCACTACACCGCTAATAAATTCATTTCGAAGTTCGGTCGGTATTGTTAACCGATGCTTATCGTCAAGCTTTCTTTCGAAATAATCTACACTTGCCATGTTTTCACTAACCTTTTTTGGGCTTGCCTAGCTTATTTTTAATATTAGTGGTGTTTATTTTTGTTGGTGGTGTTACCCACTTCTTTCCACTGGCTTAACTATACTACCCACTGCTACCCACTACAACCCCTAACTTTAATGTTTTTATAGCTAATGATGTAGTTATTCACAGTTCTGTGGATAAAAGCATTAGTTAACAGTGGTATTGAACTATATAAAATTAGCACAACGTAGTATTTTTAGCTATATAGCTTCGTTGTTTTCACACAGTGCAATTAAAGCATTAGCCACAGCCTCTGCGTCATGTCGAATCAATGATCTGGTAGCCTTTAGAGTGTCGGATTTATCCTTAAAAGCCATCTGCCCTAAAAAGTCACCAGGTATTGCTAGATAGTGTTCATTTGCAAGCTTCTTTTTGTCAACTTTTACTAAAAAAGCATCTTCTGCCTTATATCTACGTTCAACCATTTTATCTGGCGTCTGTTGGTTATAAAGTACATAATCCAAAAAATTGATGCCGACAAACCGCTCGATTTCACTAACATGATCACTTACTGTAAAGCCTGTCGTCTGACCATGTTTTGTAACTAGATTTGATACATAGACACATTTAGCCTTGGTCCTTTTCAATGCCTCTGAGATACCATTAATAACTAGTAGTGGACCTAGTGATGTATATAGATCACCAGGAGCTATAACAACCATATCAGCTTGTTCTATTGCCGCTAAAGCCATAGGGTTTGCCGTTGCTATCGGTTCTAACGATAACGTAGCTTTACGAGGGTCAAATTTAAAATAATCCGCGTCGATTACGCGTTCACCGTGTAAAACCACGCTAGCTTCTGGCCATTCCATCTTTAAACGAACGTTATCTAGGGTAGCCGGAATAACCTTACCGTCAACCCGTAGTATTTCCGAAGCCGTATCAACTGCCCCACTAAAACTACCAGAAACTTTTTCAAGAGCAGTTAATAAAATATTGCCAAAAGAATGACCACCAAGAGTCCCTTCTTCAAATCGATAATTAAACAAATCCCTTATCTTTGATGAATCACTTAGCGCCACTAAGCATTGACGAATATCACCAGGCGGTAAAGTCCCAAGTTCATCCCTTAGAATACCGGTACTTCCGCCATCATCAACCATATTAACGATTGCGGCCAGTTGCTTTGTGTGATTTTTCAAAGCCGATAAAAGCATAAAACTGCCCGTACCACCGCCAACAACTGCTATTTTTATGTCATTTTTTGTAAACGGTTCATTTTTCATCTTAAGTTTATAGCTTTCTAAGTTTTTTGATAACACGACCATACCAAATAGCGCTCGGTCGAAGCTTGCGCTCACCTGTCTTATAATCAATCGAAGCCAAGCCAAATCGTGGCCATTTGCCATAGGCCCATTCAAAATTATCAATCAAGCTCCAATGCAGATAACCTTCCACTTTAACTCCGTTCTTCATAGCCTTTTGTATGCCCACTAAAGTTTCCGTTATCCACCATTGACGCTGGGTATCATCAGCATCGGCTATACCGTTTTCGGTAACAATGATTGGTAACTTATATTTATAGCTTAGGTCTTCGAGCACATGTTGTATATTAGCTGGTTGTAAGTCCCAATTTAAATCACTAACATTCTGATTTGGGTTATGCACCCTATAGCCAAGCACTCTACTGCTGAAATAATAGTTAACACCTAAAAAATCACAATGTTTTATAACTTTTCGTAAAAAATAATCTTGAAAATATTGCATAAACCAAGTACTGATCCGACTCAAAACCGAATTATCACCAGGATAATAAAATTTTTCATTTTCAGAGATGGAAACTTTATAATGTCGGCTTAATTTATGAATGGCCTTTGCAGCCTTACGGTGCGCAAAAGCTAAATTATTGGTAATCCTCCAGCATTTGTAATTACTGTTCAGACAAGGTGGCCAATTCTGAGAATGATAACTTTCGACAACGTAAACCTCTGGTTCGTTCATAGTAAAAACGAAACGAACATTTCTTCCTAATTCACTAACGATCTTTTTGGCAAAGCGCGTAAAATATTTTACATTAGAACGTTTTTCAAAACCGCCTTTTTCAGCAAACCAAACAGGCAAAGTAAAATGGAACAAGGTCATTAATGGCTCAATACCCCTAATAGTCAGCTCCTCAACATAATCTTTGTAATGTTTAATCGCTTCATCATTCCAAACACCTTCTTTGGGTTCGACACGTGACCATTCAATACTAAAGCGAAAAGCATTCATGTTCATGTCTTGCAATAAATCAAAATCTTCTTCATAACGGTTGTAATGGTCTGACAGTTCACCAGAAACATAGTTATTAGGGTTTTTAGCATCTGATTTTATCTGATCCCAATTATCTTGATCGCCCATGTGATACTCAGCCTGAGCTGCTCTAGCTTTGGCATTTTCAAGCTCCCACACAGTCCATTGATTATGATTACCGCCCTCAACCTGATATGAAGAAACAGCAGCTCCCCATAAAAAGCGCTTTGAGAAATTTAAATATTTATCTGAGTCTTTTTGCATTCAATCTCCATTATACCTTTTCTATCAAACCAATGCAGGTTTATTGAACAACATCTTCGCCAAAATGTTTCTGCAGCCTCATAACAATCGAGCCTTCATGCCTTCCAAGTAATTTACTCAACTCTTTAACGGTTGCGCCATTTTGAAACTTTTCTTTTAATAAAATGTCTTGCTGCGCTTCCCATGGTCGATAAGCATTTGGATGTGTTTCGCGCATTTTTGCTATCTTTTCACTCCAACCACTGGCCTTCTTCGACTTTTTTGGTAATTCTGTTTTCCTTTTTTCTATCAACTCTTCCATGTATTTAAACCGCTTACAATCCCTAGCCGCTTTGTCACGCAAGGTAACATCAATTAACTGAGCATCCTCGCTAACTCGCAGTGCCATTTGATTAATGCCAGATAAATAAAGATTGTGCAAATTTTTTACTCGGCTAAGCGCAACATAGCCCATACCTTCAACAAAAGCTTTGCGCAGATCGATTCTAGCTGCATCTAACGTCATACCTTGTGACTTATGAACTGTAATCGCCCATGCTAGGCGCAAAGGTATCTGGGTTATGCTAGCTCGCTTCTTGTCACCATCACGAAGCTCCCATGTATCTGGTGACATAGTAATTACTTTGCCATTTTTAAATTCAACTATTGGATACTCAGTACCAGACTCAAAATCAGTCACTATGCCCAAACTTCCATTCACATATTTACGATCAAGGCTATTTTTTACAGCCATAACCAATGCGCCTTTTTTGATCCTTAGAGTAGCTGGCGCTAAGACTGATCGCTGCAAAGATTCAACATAATTTTTACTACCAGTGGTTGTTTGTGTATAAAAAAGTTCGTCACCATCTAATAAATCTAATTTAGACTCATTTAACCTATCAACATCAACATTGACTGTGTGTAACTCGGTTAATAAATCGTCACTATCTGGCTCGACGCCCACACGAGACAATAGTATTTCGGCATGATGACGACGCAGTTCGCCAGCTCGAAGCGCGTTTAATATATCCAATAGAGTTTCATCATCTTGACGGTGTTGCTCGGCTAAATAACAAATTACTGGATCAAGATCACGCCAGACCTCACTGTTAACTACAAAACCGCCGGCACGTGAATTGCCTCTGTTAATTGGAGGTAGCTGAAAAAAGTCGCCACTCATAATTAATTGTATGCCGCCAAAAGGCTCATCTTTTTTGCGTACCGCCCTACATACTTCATCCACCATATCCAAACGAAAATCATGTAGCATACTAACCTCATCAATAATTAAAACATCAGTTTTTTCGATAATTTCTCTGCGACCTTTTGCCATCGAGTCCAAAAAACCATGAGGCATTTCGTCAGATATTCCGATACCGCTCCATGAATGTATAGTTGTTCCGCCTAAATGAGTTGCCGCTAAACCTGTCGTAGCAGTGACAGATACGTGCTTCCCCTCGCCCTTGGCAGTGCGAATAAATTGATTTAAAACAAAAGTCTTGCCGGCCCCTGCTGGACCAGTTAGTAACACGCTTTCTCCCGAAAGCATAATCTCGAGTGCCATTCCCTGTTTCATTAGTATCTATTATATATCAAAAAAAGTCTATGTCTTAAATATTATCAGACTTCTCTATTTCATAAAGTCTTGCTGACAATTCATATAGTTTTTGAGTGCCATTTTCTAGGTCATAATAATGCTTGATGTAAAATAACTCCGTAACGAATAAAATTAGACAGATGAAAGCAACCAAGTTGCTTAAATATATATAACTGCTATCTGTAGGTATTAACGCCAATAACAACAGAGCTGAGATAAATGCTAATAGTAAACCGGCAAAGAAAAAAGTGACAATTAAATGCACTAATCTTTCATGCTGGAAGTTACGTATTGTATGCTCATGATAAGCAAATAGTTTTTTGGTATTTTCATGAGTTAATTTAATATCTTCGGCATTTTTTGATTTCTTTAAATCACTAGCCAACTTATCTATTTCGGTTTTTGCAAATTGTGTATATTTTTTTAGCTTTTTATCCATAGCCTTTATTATACGCCTAATCATTTTGTTTAATTATAGGTTAATTCAACTAATTTATGTCGTGATGTATGCCCACGTATAATTGAGATGTTTGATTTAGGAACATTAAAATGTTTAGCTAATATCTTTATTAAAGCCTCATTTGCTTTATTATCAGCTGCAATTTCACGAACATATACGATAATAGAGCCGTCAATTTGAGTTTCCACCAAAGGCCCTTTTTTGCTGTTTGGTTTTATCATAATTTTTATAACCATCCTGTTAAAAAATCACCTTAAGAACTTTTGTTTATTAAATCTAAAAAATTCCATAAGCGTACAATATTTATCTACAAACATAACGACATAAGCCTCTTTGTGAACCGATGGAATTATAGTCAATGGCCACATATGCTTTTGTATGATTTCTTTTTCTGTTTTGTTCAAATGAAAAAACTTATTTGCATTTTCTAGCGCAATTTTAGGATGCTTAATGCCATGCATTGCGCCTTTTTTAGAGTCATGCCAATCATACAAGAAAAAATCGTGCAATAATCCACCCCTAGCAGCCGATCGATAATCCAAATTAAACTTTTTACAAATTACATAGCTTAAATATGAAACATTAAAGCTATGGTCAAGACAGCTTACGCCGGCATGATGTTGCAATTTATCCATAGACCAAATCATTTCGTGACTAATTAAATCGCTGACACAATCCAAATAATCTTCAAAAAAAGCAATTAACATAACAACCTATCCCCTTGGTGGTTCACCCTCTGGGTCATCAAGTAGTTTCTTATTTTTTACTTCATAGCGTCGTCCGGTAATTTCACTAGTTATATAATCTTCATTAATTAAATTCACAAAAATATCCAAGTCATTTCCGTCCATGATAATAATCGCGCCAGCATCATCTGTCATTAACTCAAGTTGCATTCCATCAGCGTACTCAATCACCTGCTCTTGTGTAATTGCGCCAACTTCAATCTTTTGTAACTTGTTAACGGTTTTTTTACGTTCACGTACTAACGATTGCAAATCCATACCTTCTGGAAAGCTGAGTTTGAATTGCTTTTCAATCTCGGCAACTTTTTGATCAGCCAAAGCTTGCTTTTTATAATCATAATTGAATAATCGCTCAAACTTACTTTGGTTAAATACAAAAATATCTTTATTTATAATTAAAACCTGATTATCTGCCGGAACTTTTAGACCAACGTCAGCTTGGAACGCTCCAAATTTACCCTCACGAAACTCCCATGCGGTTGAACCTTTCAAAACTTGACCCTGAGAAATCTGCTTAATCGCATAAAAAGGCTTATTAGGTGAGTCTTTATGTGTAAAACGAGCCAAAATGCCCTTAATGCGCTTAAATTCATGTTCTTGCTCACTAAATTCTACTATATCGCCACGTTGATGCTCGATTAAGTTCAATAACGTCTCGGCTCTACCGACTTTTTCTAGATCGGTACGAAGAAGCACATCATCCTCATTTTCAGAAAGTTCAAAATCACGAACGCTCAAACCAGTGCCTGAGCCCATAGTTACAAAATTTATCAAATCGTATAAAAATAGTGGTTTAATCTGTGAGTTCAACTCACTGCTAAAGCTCGTAGAATACGGTGTGTAATGTTTGTTAAATAAAAAGAATTGAACATCCAGCTCTTTTTTAATTCCGTCTGTATTATTAGCCCACAAAAAAATATCAATTGGTTCATCTGAATCTGTCATTTTTAGCTTTCCCTTTAGGTTAAAATCTATTCATTATTGTAACACTAGCTTATGTAGCCAGCTAGCTTTTGCTCACGAGCCTTATTGGCCCATTCATCTGCCAATTCGTTGTTGCCATTGCCGTTATGGCCGCGCACCCAAATTAATTGCGCATTTGACTTTGCATATAGTTCGTAAACTTCTTTTACTATATCGACATTCTTAATCTCGCCACCTTTTTTCTTCCAACCATTAGCTTCCCAACCCTGCGCCCATTTTGTCATAACATTAATCCAAAATTCGCTATCGCTATATATCTGGCACTCTGCACCGTCCGCATCAATCAATGCCGCCGTCATAGCCTTGCCTTCCATCCGAATGTTTGTTGAAATTATCTCATGCCCAACTATAGTTGGTTTTTTGTTCTTTATCACAGCAAACCCACCTGGACCAGGATTGGGACTGCAGCTACCGTCAGTATAATAAGTAATCATTAATATCTATAATACTACAAAATGATGTTGATATTCTAAAGCTTAAGTAAGATAATAGTTAACATAGGGGCAATAAAAGCCCAAGAAAGGATTTTTATGGGAGATAAGTCAAAAGGTAGAAAAGAAATTAAAAAACCTAAAAAAGCAAAAACAGCTTAATTAAACAAAAAAGAGACGCTAGATCTAGCGTCTCTTTTAAATATCAAATTTTACAAATCTCTTAGTTAAAGGTCTTTAATTGCAACACGTCTTTGCTCAGTTGTGTCACGATCGCGAATTGTTACAGTATCGTTCTCTAGCGTATCAAAATCAATAACTACACAATATGGCGTACCGATTTCATCCTGACGACGATAACGTTTGCCGATATTTCCATTATCATCCCACATTACTGCGCCATGTTTTTTCTTTAAAATTGCAAAGACCTCACGAGCTTTGCCAACTAATTCTGGCTTGTTTTTAAGTAATGGCGATACGGCATATTTAATTGGCGCTAAATGCTCGGGAAACTTTAAATATATACGTTTTTCGCCATTTATTTCATCTTCAGTATAAGCAGCTGACATTACTGCCATTAAGGCGCGCTCTACTCCAAAACTTGGCTCGATAACGTGAGGTACAAACTTTTCATTGGTTCCTTTGACGTTATAATCCATACTCTTGCCTGCTACTCGCTGAATATTACCCAGATCAAAATCAGTTCTATAAGCTAAGCCTAGTAACTCTTCACGACCAATCGGAAAGTCAAATTCAAAATCAATCGTTCGCTTACTGTAATGCGCTCTATCTTCTGCCGGAACCTCTAGCTCGTGAACTGAGTCTTTTGACAAACCGATCGCTTCACACCAATCCCAAACAAGCTTACGCCACATTTCAAACGACTCTTCCCATTTGTCGGGATAAACAAAATATTCAATCTCCATTTGTTCAAATTCGCGCGAACGAAATATAAAATCACGCGGTGAAATTTCATTACGAAAAGCCTTGCCTTGTTGACCAATACCAAATGGCAAATCAGGATAAAAACTATCGACAACATTCTTGAAATTTGTGAATATTCCTTGTGCCGTCTCAGGGCGTAGATAACTAATGCTAGATTCGTCATCGACTGGACCAACGTTAGTTCTAAACATCATATTAAAAGTGCGGACTTCTGATAATTCATTACCGTTCGGGCTTCTAATGCCTTTTTCACGAATTAAATTCGTCATACCCTCAAGGCTTAACCCATCAACACCAAAACCAGCATCTTTTATCAAATGATCGGCTCGGAAGCGCTGCTTAGTGACGGTATCCTCGACCAAAGGGTCAGTAAAAGTATCAACATGACCACTCGCCTGCCACACTTTTTGATTCATCAAAATTGCCGCGTCCACGCCATACATATCTTCGCGATCTTCAACAAACATTTTCCACCAAAGGCTCATAATATTACGTTTCAACGATACGCCCAGTGGGCCAAAATCCCAAGTTCCACTTAAACCGCCGTAAATTTCACTGCCTTGATAGATAAAACCTCGTCGTTTAGCTAGTGATACAATTGCTTCCATCTTCTCGTTTTTGTTTGCCATAATACCTGTTATTATAACACAATATCAGCCGGATTATATTGCAGCATGCTCACGCGCGACCAATAAACAAGCTTGAATGATCTCACTTATCCCGCCAATTTGAGCTATTGTTTTTAACGGCCTAGTTGCAACTAAACGCAATAATTTAATATGTTCAGAACCTAACTCACTACCCTCGATAGCTCGTAGGCCGCGATCAGCAACATCATACCTATATGTTTTATCGGCTAATAATTTTTCACCCGCAACATCATGCCACAAACTTAATTCATAACCCATTAACGCCGTATACCGTAAATAAAACCACGATTGAACTACGCTTAATTGAATTGAAAATGCGTCTAATCCCGCAAAAGTCTCGACCAAAAGATCATACCACTCCGAACCATCAACCATTTCACTAGCCTTCGAAACAAGTTTTATTGCTAAATAAGCAAATTGCATTCGATCATAATCTTCCATAATATGACGATAAAAATACTCTAACCTGGCAGAAGTCAGCATACCCAACTCACCCTTACCTTCTCCAATCACCACATCACAAATTGCAAATAACTCAATTCCGCCGGCTAATCGACTTTTTTCACGACGCACCCCACGCACGATAACGCTTCGTTTACCATTTGGCGTTAATAGCTGCAATATCCTATCAGCTTCTCCATAATTAGTCCGCCTTAATACCAAAGCGCGCGTTCTTATTGTTTTCACTATATAATTTCTCTTATCGATTCGATTAAATCGTTTGGTTTCATCGTAGTCTTGTCGATTATTAATCTAACGCCATAAGGTGCTAAGTCCTTTACGGATAAATCACTTGCCAAATTAGTGCATAATATTATAGGTATATCACCAGTATCACCATAAGATTGAAGCTCGTGTAGTAGCGCAAATGCCGTGCTGCCAGTCAACAAAACGTCTAGTACTATCACATCCGGTAACTCGTCGTCGATCATTTGTATGGCCACCAAGGCATTTGGAGCTATTTGCGTCTTGTATCCAGCAGTATTCAAAACGCGAGCATGCAGTTGCGCCAACCATTCATCATCTTCAACAACTAAAACCGACCGAACGCTCATAATAAGCTCAGTTGACTCGATGCCTGTAGATCTACATAAAAAGTCGCGCCGTCATGATGGCGCGTTACACCAATTTTGCCATTCATTATATCGGCGAATTGGCTAGCAATATAAAGGCCAAGTCCGCTACTTTGCGGCCTAGCCTGAATCGGCATCGGCGCAATCGCCAATTTAGATTTTAAAGATTGCATCATGCCATTTGAAATTGCTGGTCCATAATCTCGCACTCCCAGCCTTATCGTCTTACCTGCGTTTAAAGATCCGATTTGAATTTGCAAGGTAGATTTATTGTCAGCGTGATGTAAAGCATTGTCACTAAAATTAATGATGATTCGTCGCAACAAATCTCGATTAGCGACTAATAATAACGGGTGTTTGCGTGAAATCAATTTTATATTACGGTTATGTGCGGTAAAAATTGGTGATAATTCATTAATAATATCTTCACATAGCTGTCGCGGATTAATTGGCTCTAGCTCAAAAAGAGCATCGTTTAATCGCGCCACTTTGGTTAAGTCACTAGTTAAACGCAAACCACGCTCGCTAGTAAGACTAATTTGTCGCAGCATACGATGGCGTTCATCGTCAGTTATATTGCCATCTTCAAGTGTTAAAGATAGTTGACGAACTAATGCTAGTGGCGATTTTAGCTCATGTGCAGCAGCGACAAGTGACGATAGACCATCGGTAAATGGCCCATCAAATAATTGCTCGTGCTCCCCTCTCGTTGCACTCATATATTACTAATTGTAGCACGAAAAGCCATGCGCGGCCTAAACACACCACAACAAGAATAACTATTGATTAAACTTAATTGTAGGAATTAAAGCGTTGAAATCCGCCGTAAACGTATTAGCATCAGTCCGGATAATTAATGTTTTATCACGAATTTTAAAGACAACCGCCGAACCACGTATGTCCTTAGTAAAGTTACCATCAAAACGAGTTCCACTAGTCCCGTTTGCCGAAACACTACTTGATTTTAAATCACCTTTTTTAATAAGCGCATCATAGCTTGCTAGTACTTTATCGTAATCATCTGTCTTGATCACAACACGAGCAGCAAACTGCTGTGTATCGCTAATCGGAGGCACAGTAACTGGATTTAGATACGCCTCGTAAACACCGCCGCTAGATGTATCCTTGCTAACATATACACTCCAAGTTTTTGGATAGCTAAAAGTTACTCGGCCATAATCGTCGGGACCGACAAATTGATTATTTGGCTCTTTTTCGCGTTCTGCGAACTTAACTTCGTCAGTATCGGCTTGGTCTTTTTTTGCAACCGCAACTGCAGTATCAACTTTAGAATCGACATTATTTTTTTGATCAGTGTAGTTCATAAATAGCCAAGCTGCCAGTACAGAAACACTAACAACTAAAACAATCAAACCAATAGTAGCAATCATCCAAGCTTTTGAAGAGCCTTTTTCGTATTTATCATTTTTATGTATCATAGCGCCATTATACTTGTGCTTACGCTTACTGTAAAGAACAAGCTAAGCCTCTTTGTCAAATTTTTGTTTTACAACTTTAATTTCATTTTTGAGCGACATCAAATCAGTTTCGATCTCGGCAGCTAGCTCCTCGGCTTGTTTAAACTTATCTAACGCCGTTTCAAGAGTAAACTCCTCGCTATCGAACCACTCGACTAACTTTGTTAAGTCAGCCGTTTTTTCTTGAATAGATTTATTTTTTAGTGACATTCTTTACCTCTGCTTTTATTATATCTTTATTAGTCTCAATCTGAATCAAACTACCTACTTTTACACTGCCCCTTATTAATGCATAACCTCTAGCCAACACGGTTTCAGGATCAAGCTGAACTAGCAAACTTTTCATACTTGATATTTTACGCAATCGCTCATCAATAGTTCTCTCTATTGAATCGACCGCGCTATTTAGCATTAACCTGATTGCCTGCCTTTGCTGGTCAACAATCTGCGTAATTCGTGGCAAAAGTGAGCTAATTTGGCTATTAACAGCCCTAACAACCTCTTCCTTATCGGGCACTAGTATTTGAGCCGCGTTACTAGGAGTAGCAGCCCTAACGTCAGCAACCAAATCAGACAAGCTCTCATCGGTTTCATGACCGACTCCCAACAAGGTAGGTATACGGCTAGCCGCAATTGCGCGCACCAATAACTCATCATTAAATGCCGCCAAGTCATCAGCACTACCGCCACCACGAATTATAACTACCACTTCAGGTAATTTTTCTAATTGATTAAAATAATCAATAGCTTTAATCATCTGATCAGGCGCGCTAACACCTTGAACTTGTACGTGAGCAATATCAACCTTAATTCCACCCCAACGATCATTTAATATTTTAATAAAATCAGCATAACCAGCAGCCTGAGTACTACTAATAACAGCTATGTGTTGTGGAATCGTTGGTAGCTGGCGCTTACGCTCGACTGCAAATAAACCTTCTGCGCCTAATTTTGTCTTTAACAGCTCAAAGCTCTTTTTTAAAGCCCCTTCTCCGCTTGGCCTGACTGACTTTACAGTTAAACTAAACTTACCCCATTGTGTTAATTTTGGAACCGCTGAAACAATCACCTTCATGCCATCCTCAATTGGCACTCGAAGTTGCCAAACCGTCATAAAACAGCCAATGCTACCAGTTTTGTCTTTAATGTCAAAGAAAATAAATTTAGATTGATTAACTTTAAAAGAGGCAACTTCGCCCTCTATTTCTACCGTAGGATACGCGTACTCAAACGTTTGATTAACAACCGCAATAAAATCGCTAACGCTAAAGATTGGGTTGAGAGATTTTGCCATATTTGTTAATTGTTAGTTGATAAAATATATAGCCAAATGCTATCGTTAGCACTAATAATATTGAGCGCGCCAGTAGAGTCCCGGCAATAGCAACCTCAGCCGAAATACCAGTTGAAACCAGAAAGCCAATCATAATCGCCTCATAAACACCCGCCCCACCAGGAGTAACCATAAAAGCTGCTGCAATTGACGACAGTCCAAATGCAATAAACAAAACAGCTGGATTAACCCAAAAACCCAATGACCAAAAAGCTATCGCAACCAACAACACGTCTAAAATATTAGTTAATATTGCCCATAACATTGGTTGAACTAATATCTTTTTATCACGATTAATTTCAAGATAGTCCTGATGAATTTCAATAAAAAATTTCTCAACCGTCGCTAATTTAATAATCTGAGTTCTCTTGCCACGAGTAAAAAAATAAATTATTTTATTAAACACCTTAGTTAGCCAAGCTGATAATCTAATTAATCGCTTTCGATTATTGACTGAATAAATCACAAAAATAATTACACCAATCGCCGAAACGACAAATATAGCGCTGATTACAACTATAGCCCGGCTAACATGGCTGTCGAGTGACAAGACCAAGACAGAAAGCACTACTAAAGACACAAAACCTATAAACATTGTCACTAATCGAATAATCTGCGCTGTAGTTGCTCTACCAACGCTAACCCCAAATCGATGGAAAACCCAATTTAAATACGAAAGGCCAGCAGCCGCTGGCACTGGCACTATATGATTAACAAAACTTGATTCAAGCGCTACTCGAGTCATCTGCCAACGAGTCATAGTTTTTAATTCACCTTTTGACCTTAAATAAGAAAACATTATTTCTCCTACAGAGAAATAGCTAAATAATTGCAATGGAACAATCAGCAAGAAAATCCACAAATTAACACTTCCCATCAAAACCCAGGCTTTCGTCACCTCACTCCATCCAAAAAAGACTACAAGCGCCAGTAGTAATAACGTTATCATAGTTGCCCAAAATCGAAATGACATAACTTATATAATTATAACACCCAAAACGCCCTATACCACGTATAATGAATATATGCATATAGCAATCTTAGGACGACAACCCGCAATTGGTATCGCAGAGCTTGAAAGAGTTTTTGGCGGAAAATTTGTAAAACCAGTTTCATCTGAGGCAGTTACCATTGATTGTGACCTTTTTGATATCCAAAAATTTGGTGGTATTTTAAAAGCTGGCAAAATCGTGTCAACATTAGAAAATTGCGATTGGCATAAAGTTAGCGAAAGAGTGATTACCTGCTGCATTAGTGATTGGACATCTTCTTTTGAAGGTAAAATAACTCTTGGCATAAGTACTTACGGATTTAACGTATCCTCTCGAGAAGTCCAAAAAATCGGAATTATTTTAAAACAGAAACTTAAAAAATCTAATATAAGCCTACGTATCGTGCCCAACACAGAACCAGCACTTAGTTCAGCCACTAGCCACCACAATAAACTCGGCCTTTCGGCAAATAAAATCGAGTTGCTCATCATTCGTACAAACAACGGTGAAACTATCATTGCAAAAAGCACCGGATCGCAAAATATCACTGCCTATGCCAAACGTGACCAACAAAGGCCCAAACGTGACGCTTTTGTGGGTATGTTACCACCAAAACTAGCCCAGATAATGATAAATTTAGCATGCGGAAGTGTTGATCTTATCTCTCTAAACGATCCCCTGCAGCCCAAGTCTGACAAGGCGCCGGGGCCCTTGTCGGACCTGGAGCGAAGCAGGATCGCGATGGGAGATAAGATCAACGACCTACATATATTAGACCCGTTCTGTGGCACAGGCGTCATTCTACAAGAAGCTGTCTTAAAAGGATATTCAGCCTACGGCACCGATTTATCTGAAAAAATGATAAGTTACAGCAAAGATAATCTCGATTGGCTGTCTGATATTTATCACAAAAAATTCAATTACGACCTGCATGAAGGCGACGCCATGAAAACAAAATGGCAACAACCTATCGACGCCGTTGTCGGCGAAACATACCTAGGCCAACCATTTAGCGCTCCGCCATCCCCCGCTAAGCTTGACGAAGTAGTACGCAATTGTAATTACATTATTACTGAGTTTCTAAAGAATTTAGGTAGTCAAATCAAACCTGGGACTCCAATTTGCATCGCCATACCAGCTTGGCGCGATAAAAAAGGCGATTTTACTCACCTACCACTAATTGCAACAATTGCCAGACTTGGATATAGGCCTCATGAATTCACAAATATTTCGCAAAATGACCTATTGTATTACCGCGAAAATCAAGTTGTCGCCAGAGAACTATTAGTGCTAATAAAAGTTTAGCTATTTTATAGCGTTAAACACCTTGACGCTAGCCTCTATTTTTGATATAGTTAATTAGATTTTGTTATAAAAGTTCAAGGAGTTATTCCATGTCACATGTTAAAGCAGGCGGATCAGCAAAAAACATCCACAACAACGCCGGTCGCCGACTAGGCGTCAAACGTTTTGGTGGCCAAAAAGTGCGCACAGGCGAAGTCCTAGTTCGTCAAACTGGTTCATCTAAAGTTTCCGGTCCAGGTACATTCATCAGCCGTGATTACACAATTCACGCAGCTATTGATGGCATTGTTAGCTTTAGTAAGATTCGCAAGAGTCGTTTTACAGGCAAAACAGTACCTCGCACTCAAGTAATCGTAAAATAAATATCTAATTTATATAAAAATAGCTTCTTATTACAGAAGCTATTTTTATATTTAAATCTCAAGACCAATATATAGTCACAAAACTAACTGTTAGGTTACTCAACCATGCCTAAATGGTATTTAACACGCTCTACGACGTCACCGATAACTACCTGTGACTTTACTAAATAATCATCAACACCTAATGATTCGGCTCGCTCTTTATCTTTTGGCTGACTAAGCGCAGTTAACATAATAATCCTAATATTTGCAGTTTCAGCAGTGTTGCGAAGTATATCTAACACATCAAAACCACTTATCTTTGGCATCATTGCATCAAGTAATATCAAGTTAGGCTTAAATTCAATAGCAGCCGACAAAGCATCTTCGCCATTATTAACTTCACGGATTTCAAAACCTTCCATTTCAAGTCGAGATTTGTAAACCCCAGATAAAACGGCATCATCTTCGACAAGTAAAATCTTTTTCTTTATATCCATATTAACTCCATGTTACTACATTAGTACATAAAAACACAAGCATTATAATCCCAATATCTTTTTTGCTTCATTAAATTGCGGATCAATAGAATTAGCAATGTCTGTTTGGGATATAGGAACCACACTATCAGGCGCAATACCCTCTTTGGTTATATTTTTACCATTAGGTGTATACCAACGAGCAATAGTTACTTTTAGTTGAGCTCCTCCGGTTAGTGAAAATAGCTGCTGGACACTACCTTTACCAAACGTTTTCTCGCCAACCAACTTAGCAACACCATAATCTTGCAAAGCACCAGCAACAATTTCACTAGCACTAGCACTAGAGCCATCAACCAATACTACCGTAGAAATACCCGCCAATATAGGATTATTGCCAGATTTAATCGTATTCTTAATCTTATCTCCATTGCGTTCAGTAACAATAACTTTATTATCTAACCATAAACTTGCAACGTCCTTACTAGTGTCTACGTAGCCACCACCATTGCCTCTTAAGTCAAGCACTACACCTTTGACACCTTTATCTTTAAATTCCTGAGCTGCAACCTTGGCTAAATTACCAGTTTCGCTATCAAACCTGGTAATAGTCATCTTACCAATGCCATCAACGACGCTACTTTCAACACTTGGATTATTAATAGTTGCGCGAGTAATCGTATATTCTTTGGTTTCACTGCCTCTTTGAATATTTAATTTAACAGTAGTACCAGCTTCACCTCTAATTAGGTTAACTGTTTTTTCAACAGTCCAACCCTCAGTTGACTGATCATTTACACTTAAGACAACATCGTTAGCAAGCAACCCGGCTTTTACAGCAGGGTTATTAGCCAAAGTACGAATAATAGTAGTCTTATTATCCTTGAGGCCGATTTCGGCGCCAATTCCGCCACCTATGTTACCAGAAAGAGTATTCCCAAAATCTGTCGATTCCTTAGCGCTCATATACACCGTATAATCATCACCAGCAGCCTCTACGAGCCCCCTGTTTGCGCCTTGAATCAAAAGTGCAGTATCAAGCGTACCATCATAATTACCAGCAAGTTTATTGTATGTTTCTTGCAAAGAATTAAGATCCAAAGTTCCAGAATGAGATTTATATCCAAATACCGGACCAATCGCAGCCTCTATTTGATAATGATAAATTCCAACTACATAACCTAGTAGTGCAGTAATTGCTATAATGATGAACGCCATTGTTGATGAAATCTGTCTTTTGGTCTTCTTGTGTGCCTTTTTAGGAACATCTTTATTGGACACAGGTTGGTCTTTGGTCATTAATTATCCCCTAATCTGAAATTCTTTTTTACTATATATAATTATAGCGCACTCTTTAGAAGTTGCGCTATAAAAGTAATGCTTTATTACTCCTTATTATTTAATATGAACGTAATGGTCAAAAGCACCTGCAGATAGAGTCATTAAACTATACATACCGTAACCTGCTGGAGTTAAGTAATTATATTGACTAATAACGATTGTGCCATCACCATTAACAGACTCAACCCAAGCAACGTGTCCATAGCCCTGACCAGCCTTACCGGGGTCCATAACGGCTATTGAGCCAGCCTGAGGTGCACCTTCCTGGTACCCGGCATTTATAGCGTTTTGAGTAAAATTAACAGCATTACCCCACGAATAATATTTGCCTGTTTCCTTTGCGATCTTCCAAGCTACATAACTAGCACATTGACGACACCCATAATTTCCGGGGCTACCATCGCCACCGTTACCATCCGCACCGCCAGTCGACATATAGCCCTGCATGGGACAATTATAATCATTCCAAGGATAATCGGCTAGTAAACCAGTTCTTATAAATGTATAGCCACCGCTGTTGCTAAATCTACTATTTATTAATGCTTGTGTTGCCTTTGCCTCAGCAATTGCTGCTTGATTATTACCAATCATCTGCTGGTAGCTAGCTTCATCACCTTTTGTTTTATCAAGTAGTGACTGTTGCTCATTTTGTTTAGCAACCAGCGAATCACGTTGACCCTTTTGTTCAGCTAATATCTTCTCAACGTCAGTTTTCTGAGTATCCAAAGTTTTCTTTAATTCTTTGATCTTTGCAATAGTAGAGCTTAGCTCATCACGAACAGAATTTCGATACTCTTGTTTGTCAAGAAACTCGCTAATATTACTACTACTCGCAATCATCTCAATCGGAGAAATTTTATCATCAACATACAAATTAGCAATGGTAGTGCCTAACGCATCCTGGTTATCAGCAATCTTTTTCTCAGTATCAGCAATATCTATCACTAATTTATCGTATTTTGCCTGACTCAAATCAACTTGAGTTTGAATCGCTGCTTTTTCATTACCAAGCTGCGCTAACGCGGTCTGCAGAGTGGCAGCCTGACCATTAAGACGATCACTTTCAGCTTTATATCTTGATATCTCTTGCTGAAGGGAATTTATTTTATTATCATATTCGTCGGCATTAACAGGCTGCGTAATCATTTGAATCGGCACGACAACAGCTATAACTATAGCCATAACAGTGAGTAATATTTTACTCCTTAGAGTGATCGAAGCTGGTGTGGCGGTACGCAGTTTCATAATGTTATAAATTTTACCATAAGTATGATCATAAATCAACCTTAGCATTAAAGTTTTAGATAACGATAAGTTGCGAGCAAAGACGAAATTATACCAATAGTCGCACCGACAACGATCATTATTAACATGATTAATATTGAATAATTCGTGACTAAATGTATAGTTGATTGCACTGATATCTGATAACTTGCCAATATTTCAGCAGATCTATATAGGCCAAATATTCCTAGCCCAGTCGCAATTATTGCCGCAATAAATCCATAGATTATCGATTCTACCAAGAAAGGACCCCTAATAAATGACTGGTCAGCACCAATTAACTTCATCATCTCAATTTCTTCTTTTCGATTAAAGATCGCCATACGAATAGTGTTAAAGATTATCAACGCCGATATAGCAACGAACACAGATCCAGCTATTATACCGACTTGCTGAGCAAAATTAACAGCCCGACCTATTGATTGAATCGTATTACGTCGCTCGCCTGCAAATGAAGGTTTATAATCTGGATTTATGTGGTCTTTTAATATTATATTATTATCGACAAAATCCTGAAGTTGTGATGTATCATTAATGTTATTAACTACTACACGCAAGGTTGCAGGGTTTTTGTTAGTAGCTGTTTTAATAGCTTCTAGCACACCCGCGTCATCTTTGTTGGTTTCTATAATCTGTTCTCGGGCTTGAGCTGCGCTAACATAAGTTACCGAACGAACAGAAGATAGTTTTTGCAATTCGCTAGTTAGCTGGCTAGCGTCGGTATCAGTAGTGTCCGTCTTTAGATAAATTGACATATCGACTTTATTACGTAATTCACCAACTGTGTCTGTTAGAATATTTTGTGCTACAAACGTAGTAAATACAATCAATAACGTAATTGTCATAACAGCGGTCGCAGCAACAGATAGCCAAGAGTTTCTTAAAAAACTATCAACTCCATATCGACAAACCCTGACAAAAGATAACAGTTTACGACGACCTTGCTTTTTCTTGGTAAAAACTTTTGAATGATTTTTCTTTTTAGTCATCATTATTGCCTATAACTCCCCTGAGCTTGATCGCCAGTAATTTTACCATGCTCTAATGTGATAACGCGACGCTTTAACTTATTAACAATGTCAGCATTATGAGTAGTAAGTAAAACTGTAGTGCCATACTTATTTATTTTCTCTAATAATCGAATAATATCCCAACTATGTCGTGGGTCTAAATTACCCGTCGGCTCATCAGCAATTAGAATCTTAGGCTGTCTAACAACCGCTCTTGCAATCGCTACTCGTTGACGCTCTCCACCAGACAATTGATGAGGAAATTGTTTCTCTTTTCCAGTCAGACCAACTAAATCAATGACCTTTGGAACTGTGTTTTTTATTTCGCGACGAGTCATGCCGGCAATTTCTAGGGCAAAGGCTATATTTTCAAAAACAGTTCGTTGTGGTAATAATTTAAAGTCTTGAAAAACTACGCCGATCTTGCGACGCAACATTGGAATATGGCTATCTTTTAAAGTATCGTAATCTATACCACCAACAACAATCTTGCCGCTAGTTGGTTTTTCTTCGCGAGTCAAAAGTTTTAATAAGGTTGATTTACCAGCTCCGCTAGTCCCAACTAAAATAACAAATTCACGAGGCTCGATAAATAAGCTAACACGATTAACAGCAGGACTCATATCCTTACCGTATGTTTTAGTTACCCTATCAAGCAGTATCATTACTTGGTCAAGTATAGCATAAGTAACACGACGGATGATAGTTTAATAAGCTAAAAATAACACGATATACTATCTATTTCTTGTTAAAGATATTAAACTAATTCTAAAAATGCCTCAGAAAATTCGTCAATCTTGCCGTCAAGAACAGCCTGAGCATCTCGATCTTCATATTTAGTTCTTGTGTCTTTAACCATAGTGTATGGGTGAAGAACATAATTACGAATTTGGGATCCCCAATTGGCCGACTCGCCTGCTTGTAAACTAGTAATATCTGAGGTATGTTGTTCAAGCTGTAATTGTATTAATTTTGAACGCAAAATTTTCATTGCCATTTCACGATTTTGCAACTGAGAACGTTCATTTTGGATCGCAACTACAATACCAGTCGGAATATGTGTAATTCTAACCGCGCTGTCGGTCGTATTAACAGATTGACCACCATGACCGCCAGCCCGATAAACATCAATTTTTAAATCTTTGTCCTCGATCTGAACTTCTTCCGGAGTATCAATTTGTGGCAAAATTTCAACTAGCGCAAAACTCGTTTGCCGCAAATTATCACTATTAAACGGACTTAGCCTAACTAGACGATGAACGCCATGCTCGCCTCGCAATTTGCCATAGGCATATGGACCAGTTATTTCAATAACACTTGATTTGATACCAGCTTCTTCTGCAGCTGAACGCTCAATAATTTCAGCCTTCATATTAGATTTTGAAGCCCAACGCAGGTACATACGCTCTAACATTTCAGTCCAATCCTGAGCGTCAGTACCTCCTACACCAGCACTTAGCCTGATTATTGCATTATGGTCATCGTAATCGCCTCTATATAGCAAATCTTTTCGAAGTTTATTAAAATCACATTCTAGCGCATCAGTCTGCTCACCAAACTCTTTTAGCAAACTATCATCCCCCATCTCCACTAATTCGATCATATCAGTAACTTGCGTTCTCAAAGTCACCCAAGGCTCAACGGCATTTGACACGGCGGCTAATTGTTTACTCTTGGCTTGCGCCTCTGTTGGATTATGCCAAATGTCAGATGAGGCCATTTCCCGCGTCAGATTGGATATGATTTCTTGTTTTTTTGAAATATCTAAACGCAAAAAAGCCGCATCAATTTGCGACAATAAGTTTGTCAGTTTTTTCGTAAGTGGCTGCATACTACCTTTATTATAACAGCCTTAAAGATTCACTAAATTGGTCGCCACGATCGACGTAGTTTTTAAATAGCCCAAAACTAGCACAGGCCGGACTAAGTAAGACCACCCCGCCAGGTTTTGATAGCGCCTGAGCTTTTTTGACCAAATTATTCATATTAAAATTATTCATTATTTCAAAGTCCAAAAAACCAGCTCGTTCACAAGCCCCTGCAATCGCCTGCGCCTCACTACCAATCAAAATCGCTCTTACGTCTTGGACCGCCAATTCGCGACCAAGATCGGTAAAATCAGATCCTTTCGCTGAACCGCCAAGAATAATCACTTTTGGCTCGTCAAAAGCCCTAAGCGCTGCAATCGCCGCGCCGGGAATCGTTGCGATACTATCGTCATAATATTTAACACCGTCTATCTCTCTAACCAATTCTAGCCTATGAGGTAAGCCCTTAAACGAAGTTAATCCTTGCTCAATAACAGATACGTCGCTAGTTATATCCCATATAGCATCAATCGCCGCACAGGCATTATCATGATTAAACTTACCAACAATTCCTAATGAATCAACTGGACAAATCTTTTGTTCATTGTAATAAAATAACCCCTTACTAACATGCGCTGATTTTTTATCTGGATAACCTATTTTTATTGCAACTGAAAGATCGGCAATACTTTTTGCAAACTCGTTAGAGTTATTAAATACTAACAAATCATCAGCGATTTGATGTTTAACAATGTTAGATTTTGCACCAATATAGTCTGCCATATCAACATGTACATCAAGATGTTCTTGCTCTATAAACAAAATCACCGCAATGTTAGGCGACTTTTCTAGATCCCATAGCTGAAAACTAGATAATTCATAAACTACAAAGTCATCACTTTTAACGTCACAAAGAACGTCCAACGCTGGTACGCCAATATTTCCAACTAACCAAACTTTTTTTCCAGCTTTTTCTAGAATACTAGCAATCAAACTAGTGGTAGTACCCTTGCCCTTACTGCCAGTGACGCCAATTATCTTGGCTGGACATTTTGCAAAAAACTCATTCGTAGATGACCAAATTTTGCCATTTGTTTTAATTTTACGAGGCGCTAGCCCAGCCGTGCGCACTACTAAGTCAAAATCTTGTAGCTGCTCAAAAGCATTTTCGCCAGTAATCTTGAATACCGATTGCGGCAAATCATTGCCTAAAGGCTTTTCGTCGACAATCGTTATCTTATTCTCGAGATTAGATGACCAATATTGATAATTCGACTTACCTTCTAACCCGTATCCAGCAATTGCAATCTTCATAATAACTATATTAACTCGCTTTGAACAATGTCGCTACTCTATCGTTTAAATCAACCAAAGCCTGACGCTCTCCGCTACTTACGGCAGCAAGCACCCATTTATCTTCATCAATAAAACCACGAGCGGTATCAACCATTCGCTTTACTGTTACATTCTTGATCATGTCGGGCACTTTGTAATAATCTTTGATAAATCCATCAGCAAAATATCGTCCAGTATAAAAACCACTGATCTGAGAAACGGTTTGCGCGCCCATCTGATAGCGACCAAGAGCAAAAGATTTAGCAGCATTTACTTCTTGTTCGCTAATCTTGCCTTCAAGTACATTTTTAATCTCGCGAGTAATGATATCGAATAATTCACCAGCAGCTTCGTGATTAACTTGTCCAGTAATATCCCAACCACTATCGTAAAAACCAGTTGCGGTATAAGCACTCACATTATAAGCCAGACCTTTGCGACGAGCTGCACCAAAGATACGAGAATGCATAGTACCAGTTAAAATGTGGTTTAAATAATGCATAGCATCTAGCTCTTCATCATTTAGCTCTCTGGGAATAGCCATAAATAGACCAAACGTCAGATTAGTTGCGCTTTTTCGTCTAATAATACTAGGGCCAGCCTTTTTCAGCTCATCGTGAGGTATTTCAAAAAGCTCGCCTTCTGCAAGCTTAAAATCTTCAAGTTGTCGTTTAATTTCGGCCTTGCGACCATTTAATTTACCAGCTATAACAAACCGCATATTACGAGTAGTATGTGTACGTCGATGATGTTCGCGAACATCGGCTAACGACACTGTGTTAATTGTTGGTATCGACTGGCTATAAGTTAAAACGTCCTCACCCAACAACTGTTGCACCCTTGGCCACAGAATTCGATGATGATCATTTAAATAGTTAGTTAGCTCGCTTTTTACATTACCTTTTTCAGCGTTTAATTCTGCTTCGTTAAATTTAGGTTCGCAAATAGCCACTTTTTGCAGGTCAAGTATCCTATCCCACTCAAAATCAGCACAATCTGCCTCGTATACCATTGATAAATCACTGGTATATGCATTACGATAAGCACCGTTTTTTGTAAACTCAAACTCGAACTCATGTTCAGTTTTGAAGCGCGCATTTGAACCAAACGCCATATGCTCCATGATATGAGCTACTTGCTCAATTTCCTTTGATTTAGCATAACGATTGCCAGCACGAAAGTGAAATTGCATACTCATCGTTGTTGCGCCAGGCACATCAATTAGCAAGCCCCTAGCTCCATTTTTTAGTCGCATTTCTTCTACGGTATGATTCATATAATAACCTTTTCTGCCAACCCGTTACTTACGACTGCTTTTACGATTTTGACGCTGTGATTTCTTTTTTTTGCGCGATTGATTCTTTTTTTGATTTGATTTTTGAACTGAAGTTGCCTTGCTAACTTTAAAATCAGAATCCCTATTTTCTTCACCGCCAGTTATCTCATTAACACCTTTTTCAACGGCATTTTCTGCTAATTTAGTAAGCTCAGTTTCATATTCTTCTTCAGACTTAGCTATGACATCATTTTTGCGAACATGCATAACAGCACGCAAAACTTCATCACGCAAAGTTGCCTGCAAACTATCAAACAAGTGCTGAGATTCACTTCTGTACTCAACTAATGGGTCACGCTGACCGACGCTGCGCCAGTGAATTCCCTCGCGCAAATGCTGCATGTTTTCCAAGTGCTGCATCCACAATGTATCTAGAACTTGTAAATAAACCTCACGTTCAATCTTGCGGATTATATCAGTTCCAAGCTCTGACTCCTTCTCTATATACAACTTATCAACTTCTTTACGAGCTAGCTCAAATCGAACTTTATCATTTTTTTCTTCGCCTACAAGCTTAATCTTATCAACAGACATTGGGAAAATAGTTTCGAATAACTCTATAAAGTTTTTGTTATTTTTAGCCGGCACAATAGTTAATTCGCGCAATTTTGCATCTATCAAAGCCTTCATTTCTGGCTTAATATCGCTACCTTCTAAGATTTTGCGACGCATAGTATAAACAACTCGACGATGGCGGTTAATGACATTGTCATATTGAACAACATTTTTACGAGTATCAAAATTAAAGCCTTCTACGCGCTTTTGAGCAGATTCCAGAGTTTTTGAGACTGCCTTATTTTGGATTGGCGCATCTTCACCAACACCTAAGCGATCCATCAAGCTAGCGATTCGCTCGCCCTGGAAAATTCGCATCAAATCATCTTCGGTCGATACGTAAAATTGAGTCTCACCAGGATCACCTTGACGTCCACCACGTCCACGAAGCTGATTATCAATTCGTCGTGATTCGTGACGCTCAGAACCGACTACAACTAATCCGCCTAGCTCTACAACACCTTCGCCTAACTTAATATCAGTTCCGCGACCAGCAATATTTGTTGCCAACGTAATTGAGCCTTTTTCACCGGCTTTTTCAATAATCGCAGCCTCACGCTCGTTGTTCTTGGCATTCAATAATTCATATGGAACACCAGATTTATCCAACCAAGATGCAATCAGTTCATTCTTCGAAATCGAAGCCGAACCAACCAAAACCGGCCTGCCCTGCTTGTGATATTCAGCGATTGCCTTAGCGACCGCTTTAAGTTTTGCTTCTTCAGTTTTAAAAATTAAATCTTGTTTATCAACGCGAGCAATTGGACGATTTGATGGAATTTGGATTACATCAAGGCTATATATCTGTTGAAATTCTTCAGCCTCGGTAAAAGCCGTACCTGTCATTCCCGATAACTTCTTATAAAGTCGGAAATAATTTTGGAATGAAACAGTTGCTAAAGTCATGCTTTCTTGCAATACTGGCACACCTTCTTTGGCTTCAATTGCCTGATGAAGACCTTCGTTATAGCGACGGCCTTGCATTAAACGACCAGTAAATTCATCAACAATGATGACTTCACCATCGGCTGTTACAACATAATCTTTATCGCGTTTAAATAACGCCTGAGCCCGTAACGATTGGTCCATGTGATAAACCGAACGCACATAATCTGGACTGTATAAATTTTTTATACCCAACATTTTTTGAACTTTTTCAGTACCTTCGTCGCTAAGTGCAACAGTCCGATGTTTTTCGTCCATAATATAATCTTCGGGGACTAGTTTAGCCGCAATTTTTGCAAATTGATAATAACTATCTGGATTTTCTGCAGCTGGGGCACTAATAATCAACGGTGTCCTAGCCTCGTCAATCAAAATGCTGTCAACTTCGTCCACGATTGCAAAATTAAGCTCGCGCTGACGCAATAGATCAACCTCATTAACCATATTGTCACGCAGATAATCAAATCCGAATTCGTTATTAGTTCCATAAGTTACATCGGCCGCATAGGCCTCTTTACGCGTCGATGGACGTAAATGCTTTAGACGAGGATCAGCATGATCTTCGTTCTCGTATTTTGGATCATACAAAAATGAAGCTTCATTAATAATAATACCAGTCGACAAACCCAAAAAGTCATACAACTCACCCATCCAACAAGCGTCGCGTTGCGCCAAATAATCATTAACTGTAACTACATGAACACCCTTGCCCTCTAACGCATTTAGATAGACAGGTAACGTCGCAACTAAGGTTTTACCCTCACCGGTCTTCATTTCGGCCACATTGCCCTCATGCAGCGCCATACCGCCAATTAATTGCACGTCAAAATGACGCATTCCTAGGACTCGCTCACTTGATTCACGAACCAATGCAAATGCGTCTGGTAATAAACTATCTAAAGTTACGCTTTTTTTCTGTAACTTGCTTTTTAAAACCTCAGTTTGTTTTTTTAACTCAGCCTTTGACATTTTTTTATATTTTTCAGTCAAAACGTTGATTGCAATAACTTTTTTCTGAAGACCTTTTAAAAGACGTACCTGTGGGTCGCCAAATACCTTGGTTAGAACCTTATTCTTGTTCACCATAACTAAAAACCTGCTCCTATTCGAAAGTTCTAAAATAAAATACTAAGTTTTATTATACGGCCAAAATATTAATTAAACAAGATAACAGTATCTATAATTCACGACTAAAACTTCGTTTAAAACGACTCATGACTCCACGTTTGCCAATATGAGCAACTGCCATTTCTTTATATTCACGTAGCTGTGCTTGTATTTTTGCTTCAACAATGTCAACTGCGGCTAATATATTGCCGGTTGAATCTTTGGCCGTAATCACTTTGCCTGGAACGTTTAGAATAATTTCAGCTTGATATTTATTACCATAATCATGATCAACTTGAGCTAATTTAACTTCGGCCGTTACGCTTTTTAATGAGTGCTTTGGCAAGTAACGATCCAGTCGCCCCACCTTCTTTACGGCATATTTATGAGTAGCCTCATCGACCTCGTATGCAATTCCAGTAACTTTAATTTGTGTAATCATGCGACCCTCCTATTTGTGTTGGATTGGTACTTATATTATAGCAGAAATCCATAACCAATACTCACACGCATGACATATTTTTGACTAATGTTTTTTAAAGCATCGTCTTGCTAGCTAGGTATGGCTGCAAGACCGTTGGGATGTTTATTTTTCCATCCGCGGTTTGGTTGTTCTCAATGATTGCAATCATGATTCGGCCAAGTGCGAATGCTGTTGCGTCGTTAGTATGGACTAATTCTAAATCACCTGACGTACGTCGTACGCGAGTGTTTAGGCGACGTGATTGATAATCTGTCATGTAATCAGCCGTGTGAGTTTCACGATATTTATCTTGGCCTGGTAACCAGACTTCCATATCGATACCGCGAGAATTTGGCTTACCAATATCGAATGTACATTTTTGAATAACTCGATATGGTAGTTGCAATTGAGTTAGCAAATATTCCTGAATCGCTACAAATAGCAAATATTCATTCGGACCATCATCGGCAGTTGTGAAACTTTCCATCTCAAGTTTATCAAATTGGTGCATTCGGAGGATTCCTTCCATGTCTTTGCCATAAGTGCCAGCTTCACGACGAAAACTAGTGGCATAGCCAAGGTATCGAAGTGGTAATTCAGTTTCATCAAAAGTTTCACCAGAGTGCATGCTACCCAGCACGTGCTCAGCACTACCTTGCAACCACAGATCATCACCTTCGATCTTATATCTGTCGTCACGAGGCTCTAAACGATCCATAGCGTCATACATCTCGGTACGAAGCATTAATGGAGGCAAAATTGGCACAAATGGTTTAATTACGATGTCTAGGCCATTATTTTTAGCGATTTTGGCAATTTCAGCCTCATCACTTAATGTATTCATTACAAATTGCACTATTGCCATTTGTAATTTAACCAAATCGCCTTTTATGTAGGCAAAACGACTACCTGTTACCTTTGCAGCTCTCTCTTTGTCGATCCAGCCACGGTCGGCGGCAATTTCAGCGTGATTGCGAGGCTTGAAATCAAAATGAGTGACATCACCAACCGTCTTTGCGACAACATTTTCGTCTTCGGTTAACCCAACAGGGACATCACTAGCGGCCATGTTCGGAACTTTTTTGAGTAATTCAAGATAGTTATCACTTACAGCTTTAAGCTGTGGTTCAATAACTAAAAGCTGGTCTTTTATTGCCTTTCCTTCAGCAATAAGTTCGTCTGATGGACGGACGCCTTTTGTTTGAGATACGACATCGTTACGCTTTTCCCTTAGTTTATCAACTTGATTTTGCAAGTCCCGGTGTTCACTATCTAATTTTAGAAGCGAAGAGATATCAATATCACAGCCTTTATTATGGGCATTGATTTCGACTGCATTGGCGTTGTCTCTAATAAAACGAATATCTAACATATAAATATTGTAACAGATATAGATGGGTTGACGCCACTAATCCAGAAAAAAATTATTCTGTTCTAAGCGCTTCGATTGGGTTTAGCTTTGCTGCTTTACGAGCTGGTAATATTCCAGATACTACTGATATGACAACCAAACCTACTATAACAATAGCAATACTCGATGGTTCGAATACAATCAAGTTTACAGAACCAAGGTTAAGAGATTTACTGATTATAGGATTAGCAATAGTTCCGCTTATAACTGCCGAGATGCTACCAATTGAACCACCGAGGAAACCAACCCAGGCTGCCTCAAACTTAAATAAACGGCCTACATCACGACGTCGCATGCCGAGTGCTTTCATTAAACCAATCTGTTGAGTTCGCTCAAGAACACTAATGTATTGGGTATTAATGATTCCAAATACAGAGGTCAGAACCGCAAGTGCACCAAAGCCAATCAAGATCGCCTGTAAAACATTAATAAACTGGAATATAAAGCCCATCAAATCTTCGGCTGTTTTTGACGTATAGCCAGCCTTATCCAGATTTGTCTGTACGGTCTTGGTGCTGACATTATCTTTTGCCATAACAAGCGCGCTCATATATGTCCCGTATGCAGGCGTTCCTTGCACATTATAGTTGTTCATAACTTTCATATTGTCACTAGTCAGTTGTAACGTAGTGCCCCCATTGACTGCAACCGTTGGTTTTTTATTAACACCTACGACGGTATATTCAAACGCCTTTAACTCTGGATTTAGTGGATCTGACGCACCTTTTTCGATATAAATTTGAATTTTCTGGCCAATTGCATCTGATGCATTCTTAAATCCAAGCGCTTCGCGGTATTCATCAGGAATAATCACACTATCGCCTTCGATACCGTTTGCATTGCCGGCTGCATATTCAAGTTTTACATCACTCTGAAATGGTTCAATGCTTGCCTGATATTTTTCCTGACCCTCACGAGTAACATATTTAGGAACGATTGTGAAATACGGCATAACTGAGTTTACACCATCAACTTTAGCCATTTTATCAATATCGGATTGTTTCAGCAGCACCATTTCATAGCCACCATAATTAGCAATCTGGGCGTCTGTATATTTCTTTGGCTTGGACGAGTCAGCCCCATCTTGCTTTACACTGACATTATATAATGCATGTTCGTTTGTATTGCTACTAATAATATTTGATGCATATTGTCGTCCACCAGCACCAACAGCCAAACTCAAAACAATCGTAAACGCACCTACTCCAATTGCAAGGCTAGTCAAAAGTGTTCGAGCCTTAGCATGTTTTAAACTTCGTCCAGCGCGAATTGTTATATCTCTGAGTTTCATTTATTTATTCCCTTCAATTGATTCAATTTTACCGTCTTTGATGTGAATTTGAACGTCACATCGCTTGGCCAAGTCTGGATCGTGAGTAACGATTATTAGAGTAACGTCATTATTCTTGTTATATCCAAATAATAGATCCTCGACAACTTTGCCTGTTGCGCTGTCTAGGTTTCCAGTTGGTTCGTCTGCAAATAAAATCCTGGGGTTGCTGACAATAGCCCTAGCAACCGCAAGACGCTGTTTTTGGCCACCAGATAAATCACGGGCTCGTGACTTCTTTTTATCAAGCAGCTCAACTGCCGACAAAGCATCTTCGATTCGTTTTCTGCGTCGACTAGCGGCTGTTCCTGATATTTCGAGTGGCAAACTGACGTTATCATAACAACTTTCATTTGCCTGAACGAAAAAACTTTGAAAGATAAAGCTAATTGTTTTAGAACGAAATTTATCAATCGCTTTTTGATTCAAGGCTAAAATATTTTTACCATCAATTATAATTTCGCCTTTTTCGGGCTTATCAAGACCACTAATGGCATGCATTAAGGTAGATTTGCCACTACCTGATTTCCCCAAGATAGCAACGCTTGCCCCATCCGGTATTGTAAAACTTACATCGTCTAACGCAACGAAAGTATTATTCTTTTTTCCATATGTTTTTGTCACGTTTTTTACTTCAATCATAATTTCCTCTTTCCTATTAATTATAACGGTTTAATGTCTCTATTAGTCACCACAACTTTAATCTATCAGTTATTAATTTCGCCAAAGATTACAGACCCACAATTGGCAATATATGACTTTGTACTCATCGAATTACCATTATACTGCATAGTTCCCGAATTCACATTTTGGACGTTAACTGTAGCATTGCTATCAACCGGACAAGCTTCTGGTTGAGTAATAGATAATGACTTAACCGTGCCAAGAGTGACATTAGAACCTGTTTGAGAAGTAACAACAGCAGCCTCAACAGTAGATTTAGAAGCCGTTACTGTCGAGTTATCTCGAGCATCAACCGTAATCTTACTAAAAGTACCGTCAGTCAAATCAATAGACGAATTACTTCCGATGATTTCAATATTTACATCTTGTTTGCTAGTTGAGTAAGCAACATCACCCTGTTTTATAATAATAGAATCTACTTTGGGGCCATATATAGTTAGTATTGGCTGCAATTGAGGCCACCTGGCACTCTGATTTGATATGAGTTTTACGTTTAAATTATCACCACTGATTGAAATATTTGGCTGCTCATCATCTGGCAACGAACGAAACTCGATACGAGAGTTGTTATCAACTATATATTTTATATGTACTGATTTCACATCTACTGTTATCTTTTTTATAGCCGAAAAGCCTGCTGGGACAGAAATAGTACTGTCTTTTGTACTCCTCTGGACCTTGCTATCTACTCGTATAGATTGATAAGATACTAAACCAACCGCCGTGCCAAATGACACAAGACCAGCGATAACGATTGCAGCAATACTAATAATAATTCTTTTATTGATGTTTAAAGTAAAAGCAATATAAGCACTGACCGCGAACAGTGTCGATAATAAAACCCCCGCAATAATGGCAAATATATATGCTATGACAAAAGCCCATTGAGTACCCGGTATTATGCCACCAAATACATCATAGTAGCTGATCCCAAAAGCTACGAAAATTGTAAATATCAACGTCGCTATAGACGCGCCTAACGCAAACACACCGATAACCAACATTACAATACGACGAACCGCCGACGCTCTTTCACGTTCTTGAACTAAACTTTGGCCACTTTCATTCAATTCTCTGATTGAATCTAGGTTAACAGGCTTGCCGCACATTTGTAATTTTTCAGCAGCAGTTTTAGCCGGTGGAATAACTACCCAAAGTAACAAATAAACAAACAGTACAGTACCGCCAGAAAATAATAAGATTGCTATAAATATTAATCTTAACCAAAGTGAGTTAACTTGAAAATAGCTCGCAAAACCACTTAAAACACCGCCAAGAACCGCATTGTCTTTGTTACGATAAAGCTTACGCTCGACATTATTATCACTTAATTCAATTATATGATTAATTTGCTTGTCCTCACCCATAAAGTCTCTTGGCTCACCAAGTTGCTCACGAATCGAAACAACATCGTCAATTGCGATCACCCCATTAGCAATAACACCGCGATCGGCTAATAATTCTGTAATACGAATTTCAATATCCTGAAGCAATTCATTATCATCAGCATAAATTTCTAAATCTTTTATGTATTTCTCGATATCTTTTTTGGCCGCAATTTCAATATCATATGGGATCTTGGCAATGTGTATCCTGGTAATTTCTTTCATAATTTCTCCTTATAATCTTTCTAGTGTTGCGTTAAGTGCGGATATTTTCTTGGTCGTATAATTTACGACTTCATTACCATATTCAGTTGTTTTAAAATATTTTCGTGGCGGGCCCTGCTCACTTTCTTGCCACTCGTAAATTAATAATAAATCTTTTTGCAATCTAGATAATAATGGATATATTGTCCCCTCTACTACTACTAATTGGGCCTCACGAAGCTCGGTAATTATATCACTAGTGTATTTGGGATTATGAGAGCAGACCTTGAGTACGCAATAAGCTAAAAATCCCTTGCGCAGTTGTATAGCCATCTGCTCGGCATACATTTCACTACTTATATCTTTTTCTGTCATAGTTCTATGTTATACAAGGTACTGTTAATTGTCAAGCATTTTCCTAAACAATAATACTACATACGTAACAGGTCTTATTTACATAACTCAAAAAAGTATTTAATTCAGCTTACCAGCCACCGCCTCCTCCACCGCCTCCTCCACCGCCAGAAAAACCGCTACCTGTTGAACCGCCACTTGACGACGAAGTGTATGTACTGCTGGCCGCCGCGGAAGTCGAAAAGCTAGACACTGCCGAAGAAAATATAGCCGCATTAAACATAGTAGAACCAATATACCAATCTGGTGTAACGTTTTCTTGTTCATAATATTTACCAAGCACCTCAGCCCACTCACTCTCGATTCCAAATAGAATTGCATAAGGCAACACTCGTTCATACAAATGCAATACTGCCTTTGCGTCGCTCGTATCAATAGGTTCCCTGACCGCACCCTGCGGGCTCTGTAACACCTTGATTCGGTCAGCCTCGGCAATTTTTATATACAATTTTAATCCATCTAGATAATCTGCCAGCTCGCGACCTTTTTCAGAAAGTGACTTAGTTATATTTATGACAAAAAAACCAGCTGCACAGGCAATAATTCCAAGAACCAAAGCAAAAGACCCAGAGCTATATTCAATAAATACAAAAAATATTATAATTGATTGAATTAATATAGTAATAGCAATAGCTGACATCTTAAAATGTATCTTTTTATTGTCGATATAATAGCCTTCGGATTTGGCCTGAGTGTTGGCACGCTTGTAAATTGTTTTAAGTTTACTAGCTAAAGAGACATCACTTCCAGGCTTTATTTTATGTTCACTACCAATTACAAGAGTAGTCCCGAATAATGCTTCAACGACAGATTTTTCAGTATCGCTCAAACCTTCTACGGACACAAGTTTCAAAGTATATTCTTTTTTACTAGCTTTTTCTGCGCCATTATCAATAACCTGTATCTTATGCTTTACCGCTAAATCAACAAAAGTAGCTGCAGCCCAAGTTGTGGAATCATTGTCAATAACAGACGAAAGTGCAATATCAATACCTTTTGGTGGTAAATATTCAGCGATTATCGTGCCTCGTCCAGGTGCGCTCTTGTCTTTGAACGCCTTTAGCAAACAAATTATTACAAACAAGATGAGTACGACAAATATTTCAATATATACTATATATTTTTCGATTTGTTCAATTAAAGACATTTTATACGGATTGAAAGCTCCCAACTTGAAGCCTACTGCAATAGTAACGTTTTCACCAGGGCTAAGACTAGCATGAGTTGTAGTAATGACATCGTTATCTTTCGTTATAATACACTTATTTGTCGAATTTAATACTCCGTAATAACAAGTTTGACTGCCATTTAGTAAATTTGATAAACCATTTTCCAAATGCAATGTTGCGGTCACATTATCAAAAGGCTGGGACCATCCTGTTCCATTAACATCCCAGTAAAATTCGTCACCGTTAGTGTTGTTAAAAGATTTTATTACATCACGTTGAGTGTATGTAATTATATAGTTTGTTTTACCATGTACGTAAACCCCAGAGCTACCAATTCGTAAAACTAAATTATCGTTTTGGCTGCTAGTTGAGTAGCTGACATCACTTCCGTTTTCGCCCTTTACTGATTGTATTTGCAGATTAGTAGAATGCCCATCATATTTCATAGGTATAACCCGTTCGATTCCGTGATTCTGATCGATTGCAGGAAACTCAGCCGTAATGGCCTCAACGGTTCTCAAGGTTGAGCGGCCTTCATTATCCTTGTTGAGATAATAATCGGCCTTAAAATTACTAATTACAAAATCGTTAGTTGACGCACCTACATAATTTGCATGTAAAATAAACGCTGATAATAAAATAGCTAGCCCAAATATAAACTTCTTCATATCGTGATTATAACAAACTTAAGTATTTTGAACCATCAACTAAGCAAGTTTAATATCAGGATAGATTTCACATGTAGTATTGTCAATACCACTACGAAGTTGAGGAAATGGCACACCTTCGCGAGCCGTCACGCCTTCAAATATCCAAAAGACTCTTTCGCTGTGACCCCAGCCACAAGCTGGCGGCATGCCATATTCCAACATTTCAACAAAGTCAATGTCAAGCATCATCGCTTCATCGTCACCGGCTTCGCGCATATTTTGTTGCTCAACAAAGCGATTTAGCTGGTCAATTGGATCGTTAAGCTCTGAAAAGCCATTACCAAGCTCGGATCCTGCGATAACTGACTGAAAACGCTGAACTGTTTGCTCGTCATCTGGATTACTTTTGGCAAGTGGACTAATAAATTTCGGCGTATTAATTAACCAGACTGGACCAGCCACATCTTTGCGAATATTCTTCCACAGCTTATCAATACCACGAGCTCGATTCTCGGTCTGTTCAACTTCTAATTTATTGTCAGCCAGCGCTTTTTTGACTTCATCAAGCGAACTTTCATAAACGTTAATACCATAACGCTCTTTGATCACAGTGGCGTAATCCCAAATTTCCCACTGCCCGCTCATATCAATATCTTTACCGTTCAAATTAAATTGCAGAGTGCCAAATGTTTTTTCAAGCACAAATTTGTACATATCTTCCATAAATTTCATGCCATCTTGCCAATTAGCATAAGCCCAATACCATTCCATGGCTACATGCTCTGGTAAATGCTCGTCACTGTAATTTTCGTTACGAAAACGAGGCCCAATATCATATACTTTTTCAAAACCTGCACCGATTAAACGCTTTAAAGGCAATTCGTGGCTGATTCGAAGATAGAAATCTTGATTTAACGCATCCATGTGCGTCACAAAAGGATTGGCATCAGCACCACCGGTAGTATGCTCGAGAACAGGAGTATTTATTTCTAGAAAGCCATTTTGATTCAAGAAATCCCGCGTTGCCTGCCAAAATCTACTTCGTTTTACGAATCGATCACGAACATCTTGATTTACGTTCATATCAACATATCGACGACGCATTCGCTCTTCTTTATTAGTAAAGCCATCAATTACACTTGGCATTGGACGAAGTGATTTAGTTAACAGCCTTAAACTAACCGCATCTATGGAGATTTCGTCTGTCTTAGTTTTAATAATAGAGCCAGTTGCTTCAATAAAATCACCAGTATCAAGAAGTGGCAATTCGGCCAAACCAAGCTGGCTAACAGTTGCGTCTAATTCAGACAAAGTACCTGCGCGCAAGAATAGTTGAATCGAACCACTATAATCTTTTAATACAATGAAAGCCAACTTACCAAACTTACGAATACTAGTTATTCGACCAGCTACAGTAGCCGTTTGACCATTAAGATTATCAAAATCATCTATTATTTCAGAAGTTTTATGCGTACGATGAGAATCAGCTGGATATGGATTAATCCCTAATTCTCTTAGTTTTTTTAGTTTTCTTATTCGTTCTTCGCGAAAATCTTTTAGTGTTGCCATATTCGTACATTATAACATAATCCACCCCGGGTTGGAGTGGATTCAACATGAGCTAAGCTAGAGATTAATTTAGCAAATGTTTGCTATTTCGTAACTTATATCACCTTTTGGGGTAGAGATAACAATTTTTTCGCCGATTTTCTTGCCGAATAAAGCTCGTCCGATTGGTGATTCGTCGCTAATTTTACCTTCCATAGGATCGGCTTCAATTGGGCCGACGATTGTATAGACCATCTGCTTTTTACCAATCTTTAGCTCGACTTTGCTGCCTAATATAACTTTTGATTTATCGCCACCTTTAATAATCTGAATATTCTGAATAATATTTTCTATTTCAGAAATTCGAGTTTCAAGAATACCTTGCTCTTCACGGGCCACATCATATTCAGAATTTTCTTTTAAATCACCAAATTCACGTGCTTCAGCTATTTTATCGGTAGCCATCCCGCGAAGTGATTTTAACCTCTCAAGCTCTGTTTCGAGATCTTTCTTACCCTCAACGGTAACTTTATACATCTTTTTCATTTAATTAATCCTTTTTTCATTATAAATAGTGCTTTTATAGCCAAATAGGACGCTATATATAGCGTTAATCCTAGATAGTTTCCTATAGCTAGACTAGTTTAGCAAGCAGCTGCTCGCGTGTCAACAACGTTTCCTGACCGCTCTTGCGTTCAACAAATTCGTACTTTCCAATCTCTATCATTCTATCACTTACAGTTACTCTGTATGGGATACCTATTAGCTCGCTGTCGGCAAATTTTTGACCGGGACGAACATCACGATCATCGTATAGAACCTCAATTCCAAGATCTGTTAGCTCTTTATAAAGCTCATCAGAATGAACGCTAGCGCCATCTCCAATATTAACTAAATAAACTTTATATGGCGCAACGCTTTCTGGCCATATAATTCCCCTGTCATCAGCAAATTTTTCGACAATTACACCCATCACTCTAGTAATCCCTATGCCATACGACGCCAAATAAATAGGTTGTTGCTTGCCTTCTGAGTCGGTATAATATACACCCATCGCATTACTTTTTTCTGTACCAAACTTGAATATATTACCAGTTTCAGCACTCACTACAGGTGTTAAAGTTGATTTATCTATACCAATTTCTTGAGTTGCATCGTCTAACACTTCCTCATTGACTGCAATCGTTTTGTCGTCGTTTATATAAAGTGTGTCTTCACCTGCACCGCAAACAGTTTGGAACTCATGACTAAACTTAGTGAATGCACCACCACTTGCAAACGTTATGTACGTATCAGCGCCTATGCCAAGTCTGTTGTACACACGTTCATAGGCTGCAATAACCTTATCGTAATACTGATCCATATCTTCCTGACTAGCATGCAAAGAATACATATCTTTCATTACAAACTCACGACCACGCATAATACCGCTTTTAGAACGCAGCTCATTACGTAACTTAGTCTGGAATTGGTACACACTCACCGGCAAGTCTTTATAACTCTTAACAAACTGTTTCATCATTTCCATAACTGCTTCTTCGTGGCTCCAGGCAAGGCCAAGTTCTGTGTCGTCTTGCAGTTTAGTTTTAAACCACACATCCACAGCCTCATTACTCCATCGCCCAGTAACTTCCCATGTATCTTTACGTTGTAAACTAGTCATTATTAGTTCTTGGCCATCGACCGCATTCATTTCCTCGCGCACAATTTGCTTAATATTTTCAAGCACCTTAAGCCCAAGCGGCGTGTAAGCATATACCCCGGCCATGACTTTAAATACATAGCCGGCGCGAATTAAAAGTTGTGCATTTTTGGCCACTTCATCGGCTGGTGCAGTTTTGCTAGTTTTTGTAAATAATTTTGATACGCGCATTATCTTACTATTGTAGCTAATAGAAGTGGATTAATAAAGAGTATATAAAAAGCAATGCCATTTTTTGTCATATGCAGTAAAATCGAGGACCATATACTACCTGTTACCTCGCGCAATAAACAAAGCACGATACTTAGCCCAAAAGTATCAACGGCTAAATTCCATGATCCGTGGATAGCCCCAAATAATAAGCTGGTTACAATTATAGAAATCCAAAATGGTACAAACTTTTTTAACTTTCCATATAAATAGCCCCTGAAAATAATCTCTTCAGATATAGGTGCGACAATTACTAGTGTTATAAAAGCCAATATATATTCGTAGCGTTGGCCCAATTGATCAAAACCAACGTCTTGAGCTTGATTAATATCAAACCAAGGCAATAACCTAGTTGCCACCAAAATCAAAACCGATGACAAAATTAAATAAATTATCAATCCAGCTGGGGTTATTAATATATCCATCCACGACATTAACCTACCTAGGCCAATATCATTCATCCTCGTAGCGCGCTTTTTGACCAACCAAGGCATACCAATAACTATCAACAAGGTAATTAGATATAATAATGCCGCCAAAGAGGTATTTAAAACAGCTGGACTAAGCCAAGACAAAGAGACTCCTATTAGTGAGAGTATTGTCATTAATCCAGACACTAATAATTGAGCCGCGAAAAAGCTAACAAATACCCAAGCGGGTAAAATTATTAGCATTAACCACTTAGAATAATTTTGAGACATCAACAAAAGTCACTAAAATAATTAAGCCCATCAATATCAAAAAACCAACAGTCTGAATCTTTTCCTCGCGCTCTTTTGTTAATTTTTTCTTGGATAATCTAAAAATCGCCATTGTAAACCACCTACCTCCATCAAGAGCTGGGATTGGTAATATATTCATAACCGCCAATGAAAGCGAAATAATTGCAGTCAAGAATAGCAGCTGAGCTGGGCCTGCACGTTGAGCTGCTGGAAATATAGTGCCCAATATGCCTATCGGGCCAGCTACGCCGTCGCTAACCGTTTTTAGGTCTGACGCTGCTTTCTCGCGGACTGCAGCATCTGGGTTAAACTGCGAAACAAAACCATTAGCCAGGTTGCCAATCATAGCCCCAATGCCTTTTATAGTTTCAAATGTAAACTGAGCAGTAGTAGCAGCTCCTAGTAGTGGCGCCGACCATGTTGCCTTGATTGTTTCACGTTGACCTAATCCTGCTCCAAAATAACCACCATCAGCTTGATCTCTCAGGCTAACCTGCACATTATGCGTTTCACCATTTCTAACGTAAACAGCTTCTACATTCTGGCCTTTATGCTCTTTTGTCAACTCAATCAAACGACTAGGCGTTGACACTTCTTGGCTAGCAAAATTAGTAATTTTGTCACCAACCGCCAATCCAGCCTGTTGAGCTGGATGACCAGCTGTCAAAGCTGTAATTTCTACTGGGCTACTGACAGTTGTCGTATCGCCCGGGATAGTTACTTGATTTGGCAATATCTTAGGCAGTCCAACTATCGCCAGAGCTGTGAATATCACGACCGCAATTAACCAGTTTACAGCTACGCCAGCCAAAAGTATTTTTGTCTTTTGTATAAAAGTCGCAGCTCCATAATCTCCTTTTTTATCAGCTGCATCATGCTCACCTTGTAATTTAACAAAACCGCCTAAAGGTAACCAATTTACAGATAACAAAATGCCATTTTTTAGCTTATTTTTCCATGCACGTGGCGGTAAGCCAATACCAAATTCTTCAACTATTACGCCGTTACGACGTGCTGTAATAGCGTGACCAAGTTCGTGCGCTACAACTAAGAACACAAGTATAAAAAGGCCGACCACAACTCCAAAAAACAATTCCATTTATCCCCCAAAACGCCTAGAGCGATTATTATATTCTTTAATTATTTCAGTCACATCATTAGCTGTCATATCTGGCCAATATTTATCAATAAACATCATTTCGCTATAAGCAATTCGCCACAGCATAAAGTTAGATATTCGCTGCTCTCCGCTTGTACGAACAACCAGATCAACCGGTGGAATTTCTGGTGCATATAAATTTTGTTCAATTAATCCTGTTGTTACGTTATCGGCAGAGGTACCTGATTGAATAATTTTTTTAACTGAATCAACAATTTCTTGATGACCACCATAATTAAAGCACAAGGCCAATGTTCCAGCTGTATTATTAACAGTTTTTGCTTCGGCGTCGTTAATCGCTTTCAAAATTTGTCGACTAACCTTTTCGCGAGAACCCAAAACTCTTAGCTTGATATTATTCTTTTGAAAAAAATCGATATCAACCTTGAACAATCTTAAAACCATATTCATTAACCGACTAACTTCATCCTCACTACGCTTCCAATTCTCGGTACTAAAGATATAGGCCGAAACATATTCAACTCCGCTATTAAAATTAGCCAATGCGATTTCTTTTATAACATCATAGCCAGCTTCATGACCCTTGTGAGGCAAAAGCCCCCGCTCTCTAGCCCAACGACGATTACCATCAACTATATAACCAATGTGCTTTGGAGCAATGTTATCAGACATCTATACCTTCAAAATTTCTTTTTCTTTTAGCCTAAAGATGTCATCAATCTTGTTATTAATATTAGCCAAGGTGCTGTCTATAGTTTTTTCGATTCGTTTAGCCTCATCCTCTGACAGCTCTTTTGCGTCTTTTTTACGCTTAGCGTCCTTTAGTGCATCTTGGCGAACATTACGAAGGGTAATACGAGCCTCTTCAACTTTTTCACCAGTTTGCTTGACTAGCATCTTACGACGCTCTTCGGTTAATGGCGGTACTGGAATGCGAATTATATGGCCATCGTCACTTGGGTTAAGACCCATGTCTTGATTGGCCCGAATTGCAGCACAAATTAATTGAATATTACTAGGATCAAAGGGAGTAACTTGCAAAAGTTGTGGCTCTGGTGAAGAAATGCTAGCGACCTGATTAATTGGCATTAATGTCCCGTAAACTTCAACTTTTAAGCCGTCCAATTGGCTAGGATGTGCCCTGCCAGTTCTAACTTTTTTTAATTCTTCCTCAAAATGAGCTACAGCTAGGTTAAACTTTTCTTCGTATGGTTTTATATCAAACATTATACTTCTATTGTAGCTAAGTAATGAGATATAGGCCAGAGCTTTGTTAATCTTGAATTAAAAACACCACATAAATTTATGTGGTGTTTTTAATAATTTAAGAGATACCTTTATTCGTTTACGCCAAGTTCGATGCGTTTGAATTGGCGGATAATTAGGTTCTCGCCTGTTTTTGCAATGTTTTCTTTGACAAAATCATCAACAGTTTGTTTCTCGTTCTTAATGTAAACTTGATTAAGCAATACTTGATCAGCAAAATGCTTTTTGACCTGACCCTCAACGATCTTGTCGATCATATTAGCTAGTTTGCCATCAGCAATAGTACGCTCTTTGCATTCAGCACGAACACGCTCTAATTCAGCTTTTGGTATTTCTGACTCACTAATATAAGTTGGGGACATAGAAGCAACCTGCAAAGCAATTTCGTGAACAAAAGATTTAAAGCCTTCAGTTCGAGCTACAAAATCAGTTTCACAATTAACCTCAACTATTACACCGATACGACCACTGTGAACATAACTATCAATCAATCCTTCACGAGCTTCACGATCACCTTTTTTCTCAGCCTTTGTAACGCCTTTTTTGCGAAGCGCCTCAAGTGCTTTGTCAAAATTACCATCGGCTTCAACTAAAGCAACCTTTGCGTCAGTTAGGCCAATACCACTTAGTTCTTTTAGCTTTTTAATATCTTCAATCGATACAGTCATTTGCTTATTCTCCTTTTGTGATAGTTTCTTTTTTCTCAACTACTTCAACGTCAGTTGGCTTCTTTAGGCCTACGCCTTCCGCAATAGCTGCATTTACATAGTCAAGTAATAATTGAACACCTTTAATGGCGTCGTCATTACCAGGAATTACATAATCTATTAACGTTGGGTCTGCGTTTGTATCAACAACAGCAACTACCGGGATGCCCAAAGTTTTTGCCTCTTTAACGGCATTAGCATCACCAATAACATCAACAATCAACAGGGCGCCTGGTTTTCCATTCAAATTTTTAACGCCACCATATTTGATATTTAGCTCATCAATATCTTCTTGAAAACGTTGAACCTCTAATTTAGAATATCGCTTTTCAAGATCACCTGATACCATTCGTTTTTCAAGATCTTTTAATTTCTTGATTTGTTGGCCCATAGTAGTAACGTTAGTTAAAGTACCGCCAAGCCATCGCTCGGTTACATATGGTTGGCTAGCCGCCAAAGCAGCTTCGCGGATAATATCCTTGGTGTGTTTTTTAGTACCAACAAACAAAATTTGCTTGCCACTTGCAACTACGCTAGTCAAGAATGGCAATGCCACCTCAAGACCTTCGACGGTTTTAGCCAAGTCAATGATGTGACTGTCCTGGCGCTTACTATGAATATATTTTGCCATTTTAGGGTGCCAACGGCTGGTCTTGTGACCAAAATGAACGCCTGCTTCAAACAGGTCTTTGATATCGACAGTTACTGCCATAATATTGAGCTCCTTTTTCCTCACTTGCACCCCGAAGGTTTCGGGTTTAATATTGCACAAGTTGTGTCATTAAAATTGTTTTACTAGTAAATTATAACCCCTTAGGTGTTAATAATCAAGCGCGAAAAACAGAACCTTTGACAATTCAAGTAAAAACAGATACAATATATCAGATTATGAAAACCAATTTACACCCAACCGAATATCGCCCTGTCGTATTTAGCGACGAGGTGGCTGGGTTTGCGTTTTTGACACAGTCTACTGCGCAGACCAACGAAAACATTAAATGGGAAGATGGTAACGAGTATCCACTCGTTAAAATCCACATCTCATCCGCTTCTCACCCATTCTTTACAGGTGAAGAAAAGATTATTGACACCGAAGGTCGTGTTGATCGCTTTAAAGCTAAATTTGCAGCTGCTGAATCCCGTAAGGTTGCGCTTGCAAGTAAAGCTAAAAAGTCCAACGCTCAAAAAGCTAAAAAAACAGAACAATAAGTTTAATTTAAAAAGAGGTTATCATCACGATAACCTCTTTTTTTGTTACAATTGAATCAAGGAGCAAAGAAATGGCAAAGATATCACTTAACATAGAAGACTTAAAACTCGAGAAAATCGAGCTTGATTTATTTTTGTCATCACCTTCTGCCTATACTGACCCTGACTACACAAATAAGAACAAACGATCAACTGAACTAAATAATATTTTAGAAAAAGCTACATTACGCCAAACCCTAGAAAAACAATTAAACGAGGCTAAGGAACTAGCTAACGGTAACGACGAGCTAGCAGAAATGGCAAAGCAAGAAATTGACAATATAAACAACCAATTACAAAAAATAGATGATGATCTATTTGCAATGTTAGCACCTAAAGATCCTAATGACGAAAAAAACATTATAATAGAAATTCGTGCTGGCGCCGGTGGCGACGAAGCCAGTTTATTTGCAGCCGAATTATATCGAATGTATTTGCGTTACTGCGAAACTCACTCACTACGAACTGAACTAATCAACGAAAGCGCCAACGATACCGGCGGCTACAAAGAAGTTATTTTTAGCGTCAAAGGCGACGCTCCATATTCAAAATTAAAATTTGAGTCTGGAGTACATCGAGTACAACGTGTGCCAACAACAGAATCCCAAGGCCGAATTCATACCAGCACAGTTACAGTTGCAGTTCTACCCGAAGCAGAAGAAACTGACATAAAAATCGAACCAGGTGATCTTCGCATCGACATTTATCGTTCAGGTGGGCATGGCGGCCAATCTGTTAATACAACCGACAGCGCCGTTCGCATCACACACATCCCAACTGGAATGGTAGTTATTAACCAAGACGAAAAATCTCAGCTTAAAAATAAAGAGAAAGCCCTTGGTGTTTTGCGTAGTCGCTTGTTGCAACAAAAAATCGAAGCTGAACAAACAAAATTAACAGCAGAGCGTCGTAGTTTAATCGGTTCAGGCGATCGCTCAGAAAAAATTCGTACATATAACTTCCCACAAGATCGCATAACCGATCATCGCATAGGATACTCACGTAGTGATATTCCTAGCGCCATGAATGGCGACATCGAAGATTTAATAGAAAAGTTACAAAGCTATGAACGCGAATTGGCTGCCGCAAATGCCAGCAATTAAAGATTGGTTAACTGACACTTCTTGTCAATTTTCCAAAGTAAAGATCTCGACCCCACAACTCGACGCCGAGATTATTTTAGCGAATGTGTTAAAAATAAATCGCACATACTTACACGCTCACTCTGATAAAATAATTGAAGTAGCAGATCTTAAAAAAGCTGACAAAATGGCCAAGATGCGTTTAAGCCGCATGCCTATTGCCTATATAATCGGACAAAAAGAATTTTACGGGCGAGACTTCTTTGTCGACACAAACACATTAATCCCCCGTCCCGAATCTGAAGCCATAATAGACACCCTTAAGCTAATAATTAAAGGGTTAAATCAAACACTAAATCTAATAGATGTAGGTACTGGCAGCGGTTGTCTTGGAATTACTGCTAAGCTAGAGTTTTTCAACCTAAGCGTCACCCTGGCAGACATAAGCTCAGATGCTCTAAAAATAGCTACCCTAAATGCGAACAAGCTCCTGGCAGACGTAACAACCTTGCAGAGCGATCTACTAAGCGATTACACCCTAAAACCAGACATTATAATAGCCAATCTTCCGTATGTCGACAAAACATGGAAAACATCACCTGAAACCAAATACGAGCCAGACTTAGCACTATTTGCAGAAAACAACGGAAAAATAATAATAGAAAAATTAATTAGTCAATCTAAGAATCTAATTGCGTCAGGTGGCTATATAATAATTGAAGCCGATCCAGCTCAACATAAAAACCTGATTAAATTTGCTGAAAATAAATCGTTCGAGTTGATTTCGCAACTAGATTATATTATTGCGTTTAAATTCCAGAACTAATTCCGTTAAAGCCAAGCATCAATACCATAACAATACTGACAGTAAACAATAGTGGCAAAATTATATCACTAATACGAATCCTATTATGGTGGAAATACGAATCATAAATTTTATACACCAAAAATCCAAGACATAATATTATAATTGACACTTGCGGCAATAATATATTAGTCATAATCGGTAATCTGTAAGCAATAGTCCAATGGTATGCCAACCACCCTATCTCAGATACGACAAGCCCCCAAGCAAGACTCAATAATATTACATGACTCTCATCATAACTACTTAAAACATGTCTAGCTGTTGCATATCCAACTAACCATACGAGTAATACAACCGGCAAAGCAATCCAACTATAAGACATAAGATAAATTGCAGTAATACCGATAAATAATGCCACTCCAGCCTGAGCAACGATATATTTTCGCTTAGATTGAGGCCTTAGTATTAATAACCAACAGATGTAAAGAGCGACCAATATAGCTTGAAATATGTAGTTCCGTAAACTACCAATATTAGTTAAGTTTGAGTTATATAGCAAAACAATAAAACTAAAATCAACGATAACGCTAACTAAGTTGGCCTGAATATTAGCAGCCCAAAATCGCCAACGAACAGCCAGCACCCGCCATTTACTAAGTAAAACAAGTGCAAAAGCCGGAAGTATAGATCCAGTAACTCGAATTATAACCAATAACGAGATCGCTAGACCGATATTAAGCGCTATGTAAATAACTTCATTTACAAATGAGCGGCGTTTAACTATTTTTAGAAACTCCATAACTGTTATATTATACCACGGCTAAGAGATAGCTTAGCTAGTAGCTCCGAAAATAATAACAAATCTAACATTGCCATTTACAGTAACCGGCGGAGTTTCATTTTTGATTGAAACATTAAACATATTTGATAATTTATCTGCAGTGGCATTATTACCGTCGCCTATCTTATATATCTCGACTTTACCATAAGTACCGTCAGGGGCATTATTAACAAGACTTACATTAAAGCCTTCACTTGTTAAAGCGTCCGCTTTAGTCTGGCCATAGCCAGACTGGCCAGTTCCATTCAACACCACAATCGGAGCTGATTCACGAGTCACGGGATTGCTAGTAAGATTCTTCATTATTAATGCTTGTATTCCACTGTACTTAAAGACGCCAGCGGAAGGTATCACCGCACTAGCTCCGCCATAAGTTCCAGTCGTCACAACCGCATTCTCATCACCAAATAAGCTAATAGTATGTATATTATCTTGAGTTATCTCGCTAGCAACCTGCATAATCGTGCGAATTTCGTTAGTCTGAATATTTGTTCGCAAATTATTGCCCATAGCATCAAGCAGCTTAGTTACAGCACTCAAATTAGTTAGTGTACCAGTGCTCATTGCCTTTTCCTTTAGAGCAATCAAGATTTTTTGCTGATTCTTTTCACGATCAAAATTAGAATTGCCTAAACCATAAGTTGGAGCCGAGTGACCTCTAGCCTGTGCCAGATACAACGCATGCTCACCATCCAAATAGTGAACGCCATTCTCGTATTTTACATAATAACAAGTATTATTACATTTCCCATCAAAACTGCGGTCTAATACACCAAGATCTCCATTACTACCCTGAACGTCAACGTCGACTCCACCAACAGCATCAACAGCTTCTTGTATAACAGTACGGTTAACATGAATTCCATATTGAATATCCAGTCCAAAAATATTACCTACCAACTTTTGAGTACCGACTAGTCGAGCTTGTTCGGCCTGAGCATCCGTACCACTATCAACGCAACTAAAATAGCTATTAATCTTGCCGGCATAACCCTCAACGCACGCTGAGCCGTACTCTACATACAAATCACGCGGCACGCTAAACATATAAATATCTTTGCTATTTTGGTTGACGCTAACTACCAACATAGAATCTGTTAAATCAGCTCCGTCATGGCCGCTATCGTCCTCCGAGGTCCCTAGAATCAAAAAGTTACTTCGTCCATTGCTATCTTGTTTTAATGGCTGACTTTGGAAAACGTCAAAAACGCTACCTTGTAGTATATTACCGCCAGCATGTATTAATTTATATAATGCAAATCCACCAATTGAAAATAAAACTACGATCAGCACAATAATAAGCCGTCTGATAATTTTAGATTTTAAGCTGCGAGGTTTTTTTGCTTGCTTAGCTATGCGTCTTTTTTTTCTACGACTAAGCTTTTTTACTGGTTCTTCTAGGTTATCGATGTCCCTTAGTGAATCATCAATGTCAGAACGCCCAATACTGCCAGATGTTTTATTTTTAGGCTGACTCAAATTAACAGTGTTACCAACCCCATTACTATGAAGTAGTCTGCTCTCAACCTTAGAACTCGTGACCTTGCTCTTTTTATTCTTATGCGACGAACCCAATAAGTCACCAGATTGTCTGGGCCTAAAACCGTCGATTGATGAACCCTTTTTCTTCATAAACACTCATCTACTATAACTAATTTATGATTATTTTAAAACACTTGATAAACATTAGCTTGTTTGCTATTCATATATATTCGCAAAAAGTGTATAGTAGTTCAAAGTATGGATAGTATCTTTCTAAAACGGCACCCCTTAATTAAAGATGTTATAAGCATCACGATTTTTATAACATGCGTTTTAATCGGTACCTTAGTGATAAATACTTTTGTTTTTCGCAGCTTCAGTGTGATTGGGCCAAGCATGGAAAAAACCTTATACACCGGAGACAGATTGATAGTTAACCGAATGCCCGTTACTTGGGCTCAATTAAACAACAAGGAATACATACCTGAACGTGGTCAGATTATCGTATTCAAAAACCCACGATACAGTAGTAGCAACAACGACGAATATATAGTCAAACGAGTCATAGCATTTCCAGGCGAACGAGTCGTACTAAGCAATGGCCACTACGCCGTATATAATGACAGTCATCCTGATGGATTCAACCCCGATGACAGCAATAACAATGAGCCCGGCAGCCCAACTAGCGGCGAAATTGACACTGTAGTACCTAAAGGCGAACTATTTGTATCAGGTGACCATCGCCAAGGCTCATATTCTTATGACTCACGCAATGGACTAGGCACGATTCCATTTTATGATGTCGTTGGACCCGTTGGAATACGAGTCTTTCCTTTTGACAAAATTCGTAATTTTTAGATACTAACTTATTAACTTTTGTAGACGTTCAAACTCTTTTTCATTTTTGAATTTTATAGTAATACGACCCGCACCCTTTGAGTTAGTTTGAATTTTTACATCTGTTTTTAGATGATTTTGAAAATGCTTAAGTTGAGATTCATAAGGCTGTTTGTTAATTCGCTGAGCTGACGACAACTTAGTATTAGCTTTGTTTTTTTTCAGATCAACTACAAATTGTTCAATTCTACGTACGCTCCAACTTTCTTTAACGATTTTTGGCAATATTTTTTGCATTGTCGCATCACTCAATCCAATCAGAGGCCTGACTTGACCCTCGGTAACCTTGCCTTCCGATAACATCTCGCGAACAAAAACAGGCAGTTTTAATAAGCGCAGTTTATTACTAACAGAACTTGCGGATCTATTACCAACTCTTTTACCAATTTGGTCTAGTGACAAATTAAATTGATCACGTAATTTCAAATAAGCCGTAGCAGTTTCCATTACATTTAAATCTTTGCGCTGTAAATTTTCGATTAGCGATATCTCAAGCTTGCGTTGACCAGTTAAAGTACGCACCAAAGCTGGTATTTTGTCTATTCCGACAAGCATCGAAGCCCTAAACCTTCGTTCACCTGCAACAATTTGATAACCGCCATTATATGGAGTCACAATAATCGGTTGCACCACACCGTGTTCTTTAATTGACGCCGCCAGATCCTCAAGCGCCTCTTGATCAAATTCTTTGCGTGGTTGATCAGCGTCAACGACAATTTGATCTAATTTTATTTGTCTAAGCTCACTAACCTGCTGATCTTGCGATGCTGTTGGGTCAAAAGATTCATCTAATAATTCAATAGGAATTAGTGATTCAAAACCACGTCCTAAGCCTCTTTTTTGACTTTTTTTATTAGATACTGACACGATTCAACACCTCCTTAGTAAATGCTTTATAGGCACGTGCACCCTTTGAAAACTTATCATATGCGCCAATCGGCAAACCATGACTTGGAGCCTCGGCTAGACGAATATTACGCGGAATAACTTCATTGAAAACCTTACCTGGAAAATGTTTTTTAATCTCTTCGTAGACTTGACCGCTTAAAGTAGTCCTGGCATCCATCATAGTCGGTAGAACACCCAGTAATTCAAGCGTAGGGTTCATACCCTTGCGAACTAATTTCATAGCATCAAGCAACTGCCCTAGCCCCTCTAGTGCATAAAATTCAGCCTGAACTGGCAACAATACATAATTAGCAGCTACTAATCCATTAACCGTTAACAAGCTAAGGCTAGGTGGGCTATCGATAATTACAACGTCATAATTAGCCTGGCTTGCCTCGATAGCATTTTTCAAACGAGAAAATCGCCTTTCAGCCTGAGCTAGCTCAACCTCAGCATTAGCCAAAACGGGCATTGTCGGTGCAAGAAAAAAGTTCTTATAGGCCGTCGGTAAGACCACCTGGTCAAGAGTAGCAATCTCGGCAGCAACATCCGCCATAGTTAGCTGCAAGGCTTGCTTATCAACTCCTAGGCCGCTAGTAGCATTACCTTGGGGATCAAAATCTATCAGTAGAGTCTTTTTGCCGGCTTTTGCGACATAATATGCCAAATTAACGGCAGTTGTCGTCTTGCCTACTCCACCCTTTTGATTAGTTACCGTTATTACAGCTGGCACGTGTTGATATTCCCTCTTTCTCTTTTGCCCTATTATAACATGAGCGTATAAAAAAATACCCGCACTATGGCGAGTATTTTTAAAATCTATTTGATTTATTTAATTGAAGTGATTTCAATCTTGCTATATTTTTGGCGATGTCCGTTTTCTTTGTGAACACGCTTTTTAGATTTATAACGTATAACCCGAATTTTTTCACCTTTTACGAGGTCTTCAATAACCTTTGCGATTATCTTAACACCCTTAACAGTTGGCTTGCCGACTTGCGTTTTATCGCCATCGATAACCAACAGTGCATCAAGCGTGAGCTCTTTTGTGCCTTCAGGGAGGAGGTCCACCAGGAGGGTCTCTTTTTCGGCAACAATAAATTGTTTTCCGCCGATCTTAACGACTGCTTTTGTCATTTCAATAATTCCTTATTATTTTTTTACTAATCGATTTCCAATTATAACAGATGTAATGCTTTTCGACAATAACAATTTCATTCATCCGCAAAAGAAAACCATTCGGGATCCTGATGTATATCCTTTGATACTTCATCCCAAAAGTTTTCTAACGACTTTTCGTCCACTCGATCTTCTAACAAAATATCGTCTTCTGGCGAATAATCATCCGATGCATCATCAGAAGATTCATCTATCTGTTGAAGTTGTAAATGGTTTAATAGCGACATATCTTTTTTGTTTTTATCTTACCTTTATGCTTTAACATTAGCATAAACATGACATATTGTCAAATTATACGAACAGTAGTAAAAAACCTTATTCACTTAGTTCTATATAACTATTAAAGGCTTTAATTATTGAGGATAAAAACACTTCGCATTTATCTGGATTACATTTGAGGTCTCTTAGCCCAGAAGCTATTTCGATTTGTATTGCGTCCCCGCCTAACTTAGTTTGCACAAAATTAGTAATAGTATGAGAGCCTAATGCCGAAAAAGGTTCGTTAATTGATATTCTATATTCAACTAAATCATTTACTAAATATTCAACTAGCCGATCTACTCTAGGCGATGGATTAGGACCAGTCCCAATACAAATATCTAGGTCGTACTTATCAGACATGCCGTGAAGGTCAACTATCATTAATTCATTATCAACAGCATTTTTTATTCGACTAATATATTCGCGTCCAAAACCCATAAAAGTAACATCTTCATCTGGGCAAGTCGATATTAAGCCAGATTGCCCAGTATTTTCTGTCAGTATCTGGCATAAGCTACCAGTAGACACATCTGCAATCTTGATCTTATTGTTACGAAAATGATTCAAAGCATGAGGTGCGCAAAATAATATTTCCTGAAATGACACGTTAGTTCGCGACAAATCAAACGTATTAAAATGACCAACTGAATTATAGTTATTATTGCTAAATTGCTTCTCAAGAGTTATCCATTCTTTTAACAATTTCCTGTCAGAAATACTAGCTAAAATCATCTGTAACTATTTACTTAAAAGATCAGAACTATTAGTCATAAATATACTATTAATCTTACCTGATTCATTAAAATTAAACACAATAACATATCCATTTGCCGATTTACCAACAATTGAATTATCTTTAAAATGCGTAGCGTAATCACCAGCGACATAGCTAGCCAAAGTAACGCTATCAAGCTCAAAATTCCATGGCGCTTTTGCATTATCCAAGTATGATAAATCAGAGATAGCTTGAGTAGGGGTTCGAGTAGAGCCCTCAGATGCAGCCAAGACTACTTCCACGCCATCAGCCATATAACCTTCTAGCGCAGCTGTGTTTTTTGATGTAATAGACGCTTTTATGCTAGCAATTTGATCGGCAGGTAAAGTGATTGTTTTTTCAGTATTATTTTCTGACGCTGCTAGTACTGCTGCCTTTTCAAGTTCGGTAATTTTATTATTTAAATTACTGATTTCGGTATTATCGTTGTTTTTCTGAACAGCAGCTTGATTATCGCGCCATAGATACGCGCCAACACCTCCAGCGATTAACAACAGAATAAGCAATATTAATAAAATTTTGCCAATAATTTTATTGCCTTTTTTCTTTGAGGTAGGCTGAATAGGCTGTTCGACAATTGGCTCTGGTACAATCGGACGCTCAAACTGAATATCCCGAATTGGTTGCTCTATCTGTTCTGATTGTTCAGGCTGAATTGGTTGTTCTTCTGTTGGTGGTGTGAACTGTGAATCTGATTCCATATAATACTCCTTGGTTTTTATGGTCTTATTTTATCACGTTTATGCTTTTTTAAGCGATACAGTTAACTCAAAATTATCAATCTTTACAACAGAAGTAAAGTCTCTTGAGCCGCCCTCGGATAGATTAACTGCAAGCGTTTCATCCTTTATAATATCTTTATGCTCCCAGATGGCTTTCTTTAGATTTAAATCATCGGTAGATAATGATAATTCAATACGATCGTCAATATTAAGACCAGCTTCTTTGCGCGCATTCTGAATGTGGCGAACCACTTCTCTAGACAACCCTTCACTCCTTAATTCTGGAGTAATGACTAAGTCAAGTGCAAATTCATCGCCAATTTTAACTGATTTTACGTTAAGTTCTTCACTTAAAATATCTTCAAAATCTACAAATTCACCCAAGCTAGGGACGGTAACACTAGCTAGTGGCTGTCTTACTTTTTGACGCTCTTTGGCACGAATACTTAAGCCTGTATTTACATATTCCCTGACGGTTTCCATGTCATTAACAACCAATTCATTAATATGACCGACAACGGGCCAATCAAGCAAGTGAACGCTTTCACCACCTGTTAACTTTTGATATAGTTCTTCAGCCAAAAACGGTGTAAATGGCGCCAAAATCATACTTAACTGGACCAAAACATAATGAAGCGTGCGATAAGCATTATTTTTATCAGCATCGTCACCCGACTTCCAGAAGCGGCGACGACTACGACGGACATACCAATTGCTAGCGTCCTCAATAAATGGCAAAACAGGCTTTAAAGCATTTGGAATATCATAAGCATCCATACTCTTGCCTATCGAATCTACAAGTTGATGAACTCGACTAATAATCCACTGATCCAGCGGATTATTCACAAAATCGGTTGGATCGGACAAATCACCGTTAAATTCCCACTTGTCCACTTCAGCGTACATAGTAAAGAAATCATACATATTCCAAACCATAGATAATTTACGAGCAACATCACTAACCTCTTTATCTTTAAGAGTAAAATCTTCGCCATTTAATAATGGGCTCGATAATAATAAGAAGCGTAAACTATCGGCACTAAATTTATCCATTAATTCATTTGGATCAGTAAAATTACCATAACTCTTGCTCATTTTTCGGCCATCACTACCGGCAATCGTGCCAGTTACAATAACATTTTTGAAAGCGTTATGGTCAAACAAACCAATACTAACAGCGTGAACATAATAGAACCAAGCTCTTACTTGACCTACATATTCGACAATAAAATCACCAGGGAAATTTTTCTCAAACTTTTCAACATTTTCGAATGGATAATGAAATTGTGCAAACGGCATGCTGCCACTCTCGAACCAACAATCTAACACTTTATCAATTCGCTGGTATTTAATGCCATCAATTTCGAATGTAATGTCGTCAACCCACGGACGATGGTAATCCTCTAATTCGACACCACTTAATTCTTTTAGTTCAGCGTAACCACCGATAACTTTGACATGTTCTTTTCCTTCGCTATCTGTGCCCTTCCAAACCGGCATAGCCGTTGCCCAAAAGCGATCACGCGACAAATTCCAGTCAGGTGCAGTTTCGATAGTTTTTTCAAAACGACCATGTTTAATATGGCCAGGAAACCATTCTATATTTTTATCATTTTCTTCTAGCATTTTTTTACGTTGACTATCGACATCCATAAACCAACTTGGATGCGCCCGATAAATCAACCGCTCACCGGTGCGTGGATTGTGAGGATATTCGTGACGAATATATTCAATTTTCCAAACCATGCCACGTTCATGCAGTGTCTTAGCTATTGTCTTATTAATATCCCAGATATCTGCACCTATCCATTCTGTCTCGGTGTAATTACCATAATCGTCAATAACGTGAACAATCGGAATATTATTTTCTTTTGCGAGAGTGAAATCTTCTTCACCATAAGCCGGTGCAATATGAACAATGCCAGTTCCTGATTCGGTAGTCACATAATCCGCTGACCAAATTTTGTGCGCACCATCGCCACGATTATCAAATAAGGGCTCATAAGACTTGCCAACTAACTCACTGCCGTTTATCTCGCGAATAACTTTATAATTCAACACACTATGTTTCTCGTCGGTCAAAACCTTATCAAGCACATCTTTTGCTAATATGAGATGCTCTCCATCAACTTCAACTTCGGCATAAGCCGTATCCTTACTAACCGCAATTGCCGAGTTTCCCGGCAAAGTCCAAGGTGTTGTAGTCCAAGCCAAAAGGCTAACATCCTCACCTACTAATTTAAATTTTACATATACGCTTGGGTCAGTAACTTCAATATAAGCGCCGCTATCCATACTAACCTCGGTCTTAGACAATGGCGTTGCCCATTTAGTGTCGTACATCAAGACACGCTCGCCTTCGTAAATTTTGCCTTTTTCGTACAAGGTCTTGAAAGCCCACCAAACAGATTCCATATATTCTTTATCCATAGTCTTGTAACCACCATCAAAATCAACCCAACGACCAATCCTATCAACAGTGCGCTCCCATGAATCACTGGTTTGAATCATACTTTCACGCGCAGCAGTAATGTAATCAGCTAAACTTATCTTTGTACCAATATCATGCCTGTCCTTGATACCAAGTTTTTTCTCGACAAAATTCTCAGCTGGCAGACCATGACAATCCCAACCCCAAACGCGTTCAACGTGTTTGCCTTTCATCGTTTGATACCTCGGCACTGCATCTTTTACGATACTCGAAAGCAAAGTTCCATGATGAGGTGCGCCAGTTATGAACGGAGGACCGTCATAAAATACGTATGAGTTGTCCGTCGGTCTCATTTCAACCGATTTTTCAAATGTTTTGTTATTTTTCCATTGCTGAACTAAATCTTTTTCGTATTCAAGTGCTCGCCTGCGAGTATTTGCCTTAAAATTCATAAAGTTACCTCCATTTTTTTATAACCATACTTATCCAACAATGGCATAATATCTTCAATTGATTTTCCAGCCAAAAAACCACCTGCAACCGCTTCGTCCTGAGTAACATCTGCCAAAACAAAATCTGGGGTGGTAAACTCATTTTTTTCAACTTCATTATCAAATTCAAAGTCAATAACCACTAAACCTGCAAGTTTTTCATGATAAACATCAATTTCAGCGGGACGACCAGCAAGTTCCATAAAATATCGTCTTTTTACAAAACTCTTAGTCGAACACTCTGCCAGAGCCTCAAACTCTTCTTTTTCTAATTCGATTGTATGTTCACTTTGATGAGAAGAATCATTATTTGCAACTGGTTGTTTTTTTGTAATTACATAGGTATCGTCTTTTTGACGCAATCGAAGATGGGCATGGCTAGCCGATTCAGGAATATATACATCACTAATTAAAACTGATTCTGCCTTTTCAATACCTTCTGGTAAAGATTTTACAAGATAAGTTTTTTCTAGCTCTATTTCTATTGACATAATTACTCCTTTTTTTAAATAAAAAATCACCTCTTTTGTCTATCAGAATCCGAAATTTATTAAATAACGGACGGTACCATCTGATTTCCAAAAGAAATGATTCTTTTAGCTCTTAGTTTTTGATCTAACGTGTCAATTAACGTTCGATTCTACTTTCTTTTACGATTTCTTCCGAATGAACATTCGTGAGTGATAGTCACTAACCTTTTTTATAAGGATGTCCGGTTAATGATTATAGGCGGTTATATTATTTGACGCAAGTAAATTAAACGTAATAGCTAACTTCGCTAATGGTAGGCAGTGGCAGACCACGCCAATAATTTTGCATGACGCCATCATCACTAATTGCAATTATTGTTGGATATTCAACTACATCATAGGTATTACAAAACTGTGTACCACCGGCAGTATCGGGATCTATCGTCTCTAGAATACGACCCGTTTGATGTTCGAAATCACGTAAATAATCTGAAACCATTCGAGTATAATCAGTTTGATCTTTATAAATGACAACTACACGCATACTTATAAACTATCCCTTTGCCCTTTCCTTTGTTCAAGAATTTTTACGAAATCATCAAGGGTTTTAAACTTGTGGTAAACACTAGCAAAACGAACATAAGCAACCTCGTTGCGAATAGCCAGCTCGTCTAAAACTTTATCTCCAATTTGTTTTGATGTAATCTCATTTTCACCAAACGCATAAAGCGAATCCTCAATTTCAGAAATCATTTCTTCAATTTCAACTTCTGAATTAAAAAACTTACCGACCGAACGTTTAATGGAGATAGTTAGCTTGTCGCGATCAAATAACTCACGGGCACCATTCTTCTTTATAACAGCCAAGTTGGGCCTCTCGACACGCTCATAGGTAGTAAACCGCTTGCCGTCTGGTGATTCACGACGACGACGAATAGTAATACCATCACTGACTTCTCGAGATTCAATTACTCGACTGTCACCGATGTTATATTTGGTCACTATGGCCTATTCCTCGTTATTATCTGATTTTTTATTCTTTTTGCGACGTCTTAAGAATGCAGGAGTATCTGACTCATCATTTTCTTCTTCGGCTGGTTGGTTCCAAATATTTTGATTATTTTCTTCTGCAAACATAGCAGCTGATTCGGTGTGGTCTAAGTCTAGATCAATAGCGCCAACTGTTTCGTCTGTTAATTGGGATGTATTTTGCTCTAGTTGGGTATTGTCACTATCTGGAGTTTGTTCGTGGAAGTATGCTGAATCAAATCCAGTAGCAATAACTGTAATAATTAGTTCATCTTCTAGGTCAGCCTTTAGAGTTGCGCCAAAGATAATATTAGCATCAGGTGAAACCGCGCTAGTAATTATCTCGGCGGCCTCTTGGATTTCGCTCATACTCATATCATAACCACCAGTAACGTTAAAGAGTACGCCCTTTGCACCGTCGATTGAAACTTCGATAAGTGGAGATTCAATAGCCTGTTGAGCCGCCTGAGCGGCACGATTATCACCACTTGCGCGACCAATGCCCATAAGTGCTGAACCAGCATTACTCATGATAGCTCGTACATCAGCAAAGTCTAGGTTAATTAAACCATGCTCGGTAATAAGCTCTGAAATACCCTGAACACCCTGACGAAGCACGTCATCGGCTATTTTAAAGGTTTCAAGCAGTGGGGTTCGTCGATCAATGGTCTGTAGCAACCTATCGTTTGGAATAGTTATCAGTGTATCAACCTGACGACCAAGCTGAGCAATAGCCCATTCGGCGTTTTTACGACGTTTTTCGCCTTCAAAGCTAAATGGTTTGGTTGCAACACCGACAACCAATATACCTAATTCACGAGCAATTTCAGCTACGATATGACCAGCACCACTACCAGTACCGCCACCAGCACCAATGGTTACAAAAACCATATCAGCACCAGTTAGAACTTCACGAATTTCATCACGTGATTCATTAGCAGCCGCTTCACCAACTGATGGATCAGCACCAGCACCCAGACCACCGGTCGTAATACTACCAAGATGTAATTTAACGTCAGCTTTGCTATTGTGTAAAGCTTGAGCATCAGTATTCATGGCAATAAATTGCACACCAGTTAATCCAGCGTCTTTCATACGGTTAACGGCTGCATTACCAGCTCCGCCTACCCCTACTACTTTTATACTAGCAAAAATTTGTATATCACTTGGTTTTACTTCAGGCATTATATCTGTTCATCTCCAATATTCATATTCTTATTCTAGTATAACACTTGAACGCAGAAACGCTACGCCTTAAAACGTCCCATAAATTTAGCTATTATACCTACTCCGCTAGATAAAGCATTTTTACCTCTTGATGTATTTTTATTTTTAATAACATTATTAGATTCTGCATCAATTAACATTAGCCCCACAGCAGTGGCAAATTGTGGCTTATCCAAGCCGTCGGCTACTCCACCATAACCAGAAGCTACACCAATTCGAACAGCAAGCCCCAAAGATTCTTTGGCATAATCAACAATATTCTTTAATTGTGCGGTTCCGCCTGTTAAAACAGCCCCATTTGGTAATTTGCCGGCTCTACCAGCCTTTTTCAATTCTTTATTGATTGCTTCAAAGATTTCTTCTAGACGAGCTTCAACTATTTCATCAATATCATTTGTTTGAAAATTATATATTTGACCGTCGTGTTTTAGACCAATTCCAGAAGTTTCATTCCTAATAGTTGCAGAAGCATGCTCTATCTTTAGTTTTTCAGCTATCTCTGGATCTGTTTTTAGACCAATTGCCAAATCATTAGTAAGATTAACGCCACCAAGAGGAATAACGGCTGCAAATTGTAAATCGCCTTCTTCGTATATGGCAATATTAGTAGTTGCGCCACCTATATCAATCAATGCTACGCCGTTTTCTATTTGTTGTTCGTTCAATACAGCTCGCGCTGCGGCAACGCCGGCTACAACAATCGAATTAGGCGTTACTTTGGCAGATTCAGCCGCTTTTTGCAGATTTACTAAATGCGGAGCTAAAACCGACAAAACGTGAGCATCAATTTCTAGTCTAGTACCGGTCATACCGATTGGATTCTTTATATTATCTTGACCATCTAATTTATAAGAATGTGGTACAACCTCTAAGATCTCACGATTAGCAGGCACTTTACCCATAGTTGCAACTTCTTCAATACGAATAACATCTTCTTTGTTAACTTCATGATCAACGCTACCGACAGCTATCATGCCGTCAGCATGAGTACTGAGTATGTGGGATCCATTAATACTAATCGTTGCTGCGTCAACCTGATAACCACTCATTCGCTCAGCTTCACCCAAGGCATCATCTATCGCCTGAGCTGGGCCAGCTAAATTAACCACTATTCCTTTGCGCATTCCACTATTTTGAGCTACGCCAACGCCCACTATTGTTGGTACGCCAGTAGCGCCATCAATATGGCCAACTACACAACGAACTGTCGTCGTACCAATGTCTATTCCAACAGCATGTCTAGAGGTTTCTTGCATACCATAAAGTATATCGCTTATGTGGCGTTTTGCCTAGCTATAACATTAAATTCTTGTTAAAATTTCAGCGCCATTTTCAGTAATAAGTACTGTATGCTCAAAATGCGCTGCCAAACTGCCGTCGCGAGTACTTATAGTCCAGCCGTCACTATCAGTTTTAATCGCTTCCCCGCCAAGCGTAGCCATCGGTTCAATCGCAATTGTATCACCAGAAACTAGCAGTACACCGGTACCTTTTTTGCCATAATTTGGAACTTCTGGAGCTTGTTGCATTTTATGGCCAATACCATGGCCAACTAATTCCCTTATAATTCCTAACTTGCCATCATTTAAAACTTTTTCAACTGCCGCACCTATGTCACCAGTCCTAACTGGACCTTTAATTGCATCTATGCCAGCATATAAACTACGCTCGGTAAAGTTCAATAAATGTTTTTTGACACCTTTTGGATCTTCGCCGACAATCATAGTAAAAGCGCTGTCTGTTTTCATACCTTTATATGTAATTACCAAATCAAAACTAACGACATCACCTTTTTCAAACCTATAGTCGGTAGGTATGCCGTGAACAATCTCATTGTTAGTTGATATGCAAATTACATTGGGAAATTCAACTTCGGGAGTTTTATAAGTTGCAGTTGCACCAAGAGCTTTAATCTCAGCCTCAACCCAAGCATCAGCTTCTATTTCGCTCATGCCAACGACAACTTGTTTTTTTAAACCATCAAAAATAGTTGCAAGTATTTTGCCACCTTCGCGCATTGCATCAATTTCAGCAGGAGTTTTTACGCTAGCTTGCATTCTTTTATTTCTTTCATGATTCGTTCATGAACTTGTTCTGGAGTGCCTAAGCCATCGATATAAGCAATCTTTATATCTTGTTCTTTAAAATATCCCAAAACAGGATAAGTTTGTTTTTCATATATATCCAAACGGTTTTCAATAATTTGCTTGGTATCGTCTTCACGGCCCCTTAAAATCAACCTTTCAACTAACTCTTTCTTGGAAATATTAATTATAATTATTAGTTCAACCGCACGATTGTAGTTAACGCCTTCTTCCACCAACCAGTGAGCTTGTTCGATATTACGAGCAAATCCATCAATAATAACGTGCTTGATATTTGTACAATTATCCAAAGCACTACCAATTAATTTACATATGGTTTCGTATGGAACTAGCTCGCCTTTTTCAACGATCTTATGTATATCTGGATCGTCAGAATCACGCAATAATTGACCCGCTGAAACCCAGCACCAATCTTGACTAGCCGCCAACATTTTACCCTGAGTAGTTTTACCTGATCCAGGTTGACCAAAAAATAAAATCATTTTGATACTCCTTTTAAATTAGCGCTTCTTTGACAAGTTTAGCAATTATTGCCCCGTCAGCGGTATTACCAAGTTCTTTTTTGACAGCACCGATAACTTGACCTATAGAACTCATGTTAGTAGCTTTCAGTCCATCAATAGTACGATCAATAACTATCTTAATTTCGTCTTCAGATAATTGTTGAGGAAGATAACCCACGATAATTTCAGCTTCAGCACGTTCATTAATAGCAAGCTCTGGACGGCTAGCTTCATCATATATTTTAGCGCTTTCATTGCGTTTTTTAACTTCACGCGCAATCAGCTGTTCTATTGTTGAATCAGCCAAACCTTCGTCACGTTTCCCCTGTGCGACTTCCTCATTTAGAATTACAGCCTTAAGACCACGAAGCACCTCAGTCACAAAACGATTGCCGCCTAGTAGGGCGGCTTTTAAATCGTTATTAATTTGATCTTTTAAGGTCACCTTTAACGGAGTCCTAATCGAGTCTTATCTAATTTTTCAGCCTTGCGTGCTTTACGAATAATCGCTTTTATACGACGTTCTGGCTTGGAAATTGGTTTAGCGAATCGCATTGAAGCCTTAGCCTCAGCGAGGACGCCACTTTGCAAAACCTTACGGTTAAAACGACGAATTAAATTCTCGTTTGCTTCTCGTTCATCTTTACGTATTACTTGTACCATATGAACTACATTGTAACAGAGGAATCTATAATGCGCAACCTCGTAATTATAATACCGATTCTATGCGCAAAAGTCGGCCCTCTATCGACTTTTTGCCTTGCCATTCATTTATGTCAGGATGATACCAAACTGATACACGCGAACCAATCTCTACAAAAAAATGACTTGGGGCATTAAAAGCTAAAAATTGCATTTTTATACCATTTTCATCTTTTAGTTCCAATTTAAGGTGCCTAGCTTCTGCGCCCATTTTACGAACATTCAAAACCAATAAATTATCACTCTTGATTATGGGCTGCGGATTTCCATAACCGAAAGGTTCAAGCTGCCCTATTAGATTAATCACGTTTTCATCCACTTCGGATAATTCAGCCGAAACATCGGCGCTAGGAAGTAGTAAAGCTTTTTGATCAACTAATTTTTGAGATTTGTAAAATTCGTTAACCTTCTTTCGAAATGCATCAATATTATTTGTCGACAGAGTTACACCAGCAGCTAGTTTGTGGCCACCACCTTTAGTAATAACATCTCTACTTACCTCAACTGCATCAGCAACACTAAAATCACCGTAACTACGAGCTGAACCTTTTGATTCATCACCCATTTCTTGCAAGACAAAAGTTGGTTTTTGATATTTTTCAAGAAGTTTTGAGGCAACAATACCTACAATCCCATGATTCCAATTAGCAGCACTAACGACTAATACGGAATCTTTAGCATATTTTTCAGCTTGGACAACGGCTTGTTTAAAAATCTTATCTTGATCGGCTCGTCTAGATATATTCAATACGTCCAAATAATGAGCCCTTTCAAAAGCCAACATAGGCTCTTTTGCAATTAACATATCTAATGCATATTGGGCTGTTTCTAATCTTCCAGCTGCATTCATCCTAGGCCCAAGACCAAAACCTAATGAGCGCGAGTTAACCTTATTTGGTTCAACTTTAGCAACAGCCATCAAAGCCTTTAAGCCAGGTCGCCTTGCCTTAGATAGTACTTTCAAGCCCCAATATACATTCGTTCGATTTTCACCAACAAGCGGCACAATATCACAAACCGTGCCCAAGGCGACAAGGTCAAGCAACCACTTTTCTTGACCTTTTGGCAGTCCCGATAATCTTGTTTGCAAGGCTTGAACTAATTTAAAAGCCACGCCTACTCCCGCCAAGTCAATAAAAGGATATTTATGATCAGAACGCTTTGGATTAATAACCGCTATTGCCGGCGGCTGAACCGAGGCTACATTGTGGTGGTCAGTTACAATCACATCAACGCCTAGTTCATTAGCCCTAACGATTTCTTTTTCGCTCAAGCTGCCACAATCAACCGTTATTATTAAGTTTGCACCATCCGCAGACATCTTTTCGACCGCATCAACAGTAAGCCCATAGCCTTCAATAAAACGATTAGGCACATATACCTCAACATTTTTAAAACCAAAAGCGTTAAAGGCATCTAATAATAGTGCAGTTGCTGTCAAGCCATCAATGTCATAATCCCCATAAATCGTAATATGATCTTGTTGTTTATTCGCCAAAACAATTCGATCAACTGCCTTTTTCATATCTGGCAATAAAAAAGGATCGTGATGTTCTGAATAATCAGGCATAAAAAAACTCGCCCTAGAGTCATCACTTATACCCCTAGATGCGAGAATTCTATCAAATAATGACATTTTTATAAATCAGATGGTGAACGCTTGGGACGACCAGCTTGCTGCTGAGATTTTATAACAATACCCTGCAATTCTTTAAATATAGGAAACTGCTTGTTTGTTGAATAAATTTTAGTATTACCTTGCTTTTCACTATTCAAAAAACCAACTTTTTCCAACCGCTTCAACTCGCGCTGGATATTACCGGGATCTTCTTTTATTAACTTAGCAAGTCCACGAACATGAGTGCGAAAATCAGGATATTTAGCATATACCACTACAATTTTTCGTCGAACCCTAGATGTAATAAAAACGTCTAACATAATCTCCCTTAAGCTTATTTAACCATTCACTGACTTATATCGTAGCACAATCTTACAACGATTAGCAACGATAATCTAGCGCCAATTTAATACAATTTGATTAATCTTGGCAATTGTATCTTCGTGTGATGGAATATTATTTTGATTGTAATAATGATTGATACCCATAAAATTATCCTTCACGTCAAGAATATGAAGCTCGTCAGCCAAGATATGCAGTTTATCTACCGCCTGAACAGTCGAAACAGGAGTTGCTACTACTAAACGCTTTATTCGAATAGGTTTCAAGAAGTCCACCGCTACGTCCAATGACGCTCCAGTATCTAAACCGTCGGCAACTAAAATAACAACTCTATCGCGAAGCATTTCATTATTTATCAAACCGCCATCACCTAACAATCGATTAATTTTATTAAAGGCTTCCCTTTTTTGTTCTTCTAGATAGCCATGATATTCACTATTATAATCTTCCATTTCGCCCGCCGAAAACATGCCATTATAAGTAAAACTACCGTTTTGAGAAATACCACCAAAGCTCACGCCTTCGCCAGGAACTTCGATCTCTTCAATTAATAGCATCGTTAATATACAGTGAAGCTCTCTGGCAATTTGTTCACCAACAATAACGGCACCGTCGCTAAGCGCAACCACTGCGCAATCCTCGTAACGATATTTTTCTAAAAGCTCTGTCGCTAAAATTTGCCCAGCTTGTTCACGATTTTCAAAATACATATGTTTATTTTAGCAGTATACTAGTACTTATGCACTATTACGAGATAGCCCCAACTCAAATTATCCGCACTGACTCTGCATATTTCACTTATAGCTCCGAGGTAATCTTATCAATTGGTCAAATAGTAGAAATTGAAGTTGGCAAAAAACAGCTAGTGGGCATTGTACTAAAAAAAACAATAAAGCCATCTTATCCAACCAAACAAATCATATCTGTTGTTAATCAAACTCCACTGCCTAATCAATTAGTAGATCTCGCCTTATGGATATCTAAATATTACATAACACCTCTGGCAACTGTGCTTCAAGCAATATTACCAAGAGGCATACAAAAAAAACGAAAAGCACAATCCAATCAGCTAGAAATAACAAAAAGAAATCGAACAAATATTGTATTCAATACGCAACAAGCTACTGTAATTGACGAGCTAGCAAAGCATAAAACCGGGACCTTTCTCTTACAAGGTATTACTGGTTCTGGCAAAACAGAGATTTATATAGAAATGGTCAAACAGTCAATTGCAGACGGCAAATCAGCTATAATCTTAGTTCCAGAAATTGCTTTAACCTCTCAACTAATTTCTGAATTTTCACAACACTTTAGCGACCTTCTAATCACCCATTCCAAAATGACAGAATCTTTGCGACACATAGTCTGGAATGAAGCCCTAAACAGTAGCAAACCACGAGTGGCCATTGGGCCAAGATCAGCCCTATTTATGCCGCTAAAAAATATAGGTACTATAATTATTGACGAAGCTCACGAACCAAGTTTTAAACAAGATCAATCCCCTAAATATTCTGCTCTAAGAGCCGCAACCATGCTTGGTCGTTTTCATAAAGCCAAGGTAATATTTGGAAGTGCTACTCCAAATGTAATTGATAGATACCTAGCTGATAAATCTAATATGCCAATACTAAGACTAGACGAGCTAGCCCGAAAAGGCAGTTTACCGTCATCTGTAATTTTAGTTGATATGACAAAACGATCTAATTTTAATGGTCATCGCTTTTTATCAAAACAGTTGATAAACCAAGTCACAGAGACCTTAAAAATTGAAAAGCAAATTCTTATATTCCATAACCGACGCGGCAGCACCGCAAATACCCTGTGTGAAGAATGTGGTTGGACGGCTGAGTGCATCAATTGTTACATACCCTTATCATTACATGCCGACAATCACAACTTGCGCTGCCATATATGCGGATATAAAATCAACGTACCGACTTCATGTCCTGAATGTGGCGCTGCCAATATCATACATAAAGGCGTAGGCACTAAGCTAATTGAATCCGAGCTAATTAAATTATTCCCTAAGGCTAATATCGCAAGATTTGACGCCGACAACTTGACTGATGAAACCCTAAACGCTCGATATAGCGAGCTCTACGATGGATCTATTGATATAGCTATAGGAACACAGATAGTCGCAAAGGGGCTTGACTTGCCCCACCTAAGAACAGTTGGCATTATTCAAGCCGACTCTGGATTATCGTTACCTGATTTCAATACTAACGAAAGGACCTTTCAGCTATTGTCTCAGGTTATAGGAAGAGTAGGCCGCAATCATCATGAAACACAAGTTGTTGTTCAATCTTATCAACCGAATCATCCAAGCATAGTAAACGGCTTGACCCAAGATTATGAATCTTTTTATAGCCGGACCCTAGCCGAACGCAAGCGTGGTTTATTTCCACCTTTTACTTATTTACTTAAATTAACTTGCATATACAAAACTGAAGCCACAGCGATTAAAAATTCCAAAAAACTAGCTAAGGAGTTAAGGAGTAAAATTAATGAAAGCGTCCAGATACTTGGCCCCTCTCCTGCATTTTACGAAAGACAACATGACACATATCGATGGCAATTAATATTAAAAAGCCCTAAACGTGAATACTTAATTGATGCAATAAAAATGGTTCCAGCCACACATTGGCAATCCGAGCTTGATCCCACTAGCCTCATATAGACACCACTGGTATAATGGACAATAATGAAACAGAATAAAATAATTAGCCTGCCCAACCCTCATCTACGCCAAAAATCGTCAAAGATTCATGTTGTAACCCCTGAAATATTACAGACAATAGAAAACATGACTTCAGTAGCCCTAGATTGGGAAAATTCAAGGCCACATGAAATTAGCGCAGCCCTTGCCGCAGTTCAAATAGATCACTTGGAAAGAGTTGTTATAGTTCGTAGCGACCTAGAAGATAAAGAAGTGCGAGATTTTACGGCATTAATTAATCCAGAGATAGTAAAGCTTGAAGGCAAAATAACCAAAGATTACGAAGGATGCCTAAGCGTTCCTGGCATATACGGAAAAGTCCCTCGTTATGATAAGGTTAGAATTAAGGCTCTTGATATTAATGGTAATGAAGTTAGATTCAAAGCAGATGGATTTTTATCTAGAGTTATACAACATGAGATTGACCACGTAAATGGAATTGTTTTTATTGATCATATACGCGAAGACAAAGACGCATTTTATACTCTCGACGAGGAAGGCGAGCTACAACCTTTAGATTATGAAGAACACGTCAAAAACAATAATATTCTTTGGAACTGATAACTTTAGCCTAGTCACCCTCCAAAGCCTGATAAGCTCTGGCTATAATATCGGCGCAGTCGTCACACAACCAGATTCTAAAAGTGGTCGCGGCCAAATATTAAAAGCTCCAAGCGTTAAAAAGCTCGCTCAAGAACACAATATAACCGTCTGGCAACCAAACAAAGTATCAGATATTGAAAAAAATGTTGTTGCCCTAAATAAAGATGTTATTGGCGTACTAGTCAGCTTTGGTAAAATTATTCCACAATCAACCATTAGCCTATTTAACCCTGGCATTATTAATGTTCACCCATCACTTTTGCCAAAATACAGAGGTCCTACCCCGATTGAATCAGCCATAGAAAACGGCGATCAACAAACTGGCGTTTCAATTATGCAACTAAACTCAAAGATGGACGCTGGACCAATATACAAACAAACAACGTACAAATTATCTGGTGATGAAACGAGTCCAGAATTATATAACGAGCTAGCTACAATAGGAGCTCAAACCTTAATCGAGTCACTACCAAGCATTGCTGATGGGTCATTACAACCAGTCAAACAAGACGACAACAATGCAACCTACTGCAACCTACTCAAAAAAGAAGATAGCTGGTTAAAACCAAATGAAGTAACGGCTACTATTGCCGAGTGCTTAGTACGGGCACACCTAATTTTTCCAAAAACCAAAATTAGTATTATCGGAAAAGACATAATAATAACTAAATCACATGTCTCCATGCAACAACAAGCGCCCACTGACATTCTATGCAAAGATGGTCAATATCTATCAATAGATGAACTAATCGCACCTAGCGGACGCAAAATGTCAGCTAAGGATTTCCTAAATGGATGTAGTTCAAACTAACTTTTATTTGTTAGCTAGAATGGCATCACGATTTGAAACAACTTCTTTTTTCAAATCTTCCATAACTTTAGCTACAATTTGACGGTAATCAGGACGATTTACTTCTAGCCATTTAGTTGCGGTGTAGTCTGCTCGTAATTCAGGATCATTCACGTCAAGATCTGTCACTTCTTGCAATTTAATAAAAGACGTATCATTATAATAATCTGGCATATTCTTCTCTAGCCAATCAACAATCACATCGTCTTTACGATCAATAATAAACCCAAACTCTTCGAGCTGCTCGTCGCTCATACCATCTGATAACCTTGTGCCGACCCGTAGTTCTAATTCATTATAAATGTGTTGTAAAAATGGCTTCTTTTGATCTTCAGGCAATTTATCAAGCCCTATATCCTCTAAAAAATTATCGTCTAATTGAAACATAGCACCTCCTTGATATGATTTTAACAAATTATCACGTAAATACTACCGATTAATATTATTTACTTCAAAGTACGTTTGACTATTTCTCTGGTAAATAGTTCGAGTTTATCACCTTCTTCAACTAACAACTTTTTGTTAGTTTTCAAGCTTAGCCCACACATCTCACCTTCAAAAACTTCTTTAGCTTCTTGCTGTTGTCGTTGGACATTTATAATTTCTACTTCAGCTATTTGCTCTTTGCCTCGTTTGACCCTAGCTAGAACTCCGGAAGTAATTTTACCGCTCGTTACTTCACCACCAGCAATAACAACATCTTTCATAGTTCGAAAAATACCTTTTATTGTCAATTTGCCAATCTCAGTTTCAACAACTTCTGGTGCAAGAATTGCTTCCATGGATTCTCTTGCGTCATCAAGCAACTTATAAATCACATCAAACATTCTAACCTGCACTTTATCGCGATTGGCAAGTTGTTTAACGGCAGCTGATATCCCAACATTAAATCCATAAACAATGGTTTCTCTGTCTGTGGCCAACCGAATATCATTTTCAGAGATATTACCAACACCGCTACCAATAATGTTTAGTTTAATCTCACCTTGTGTATCTATGATTCGTAAGCTATTTACAACAGAAGTCAAAGAACCTTGAACGTCAGCTTTTACGATAACATTAAGGTCCTGAGAGTCATGTTGCTGATTCATCATCTTTAGCAAGTCTGCACCAGTTATATTAGTACTAGCTGCATTCTTTTCTTGTTCAATCCTAGCAACCGAAACCTGATGTCGCGCTTCTTTTTCACTTTTAACAATAGAAAAAGTATCACCAAATTGTGGCAATTCCTTAAATCCCGTGACAGTAACTGGAGTTGATGGCCCAGCCTCTTTCAAAGTTTTACCAGAAAAATCAAGTAAAGTACGGACTTTGCCGTATGTCGTGCCAGCAACGAGGAAATGACCAGGTTTTAGCTTTCCTTGTTCGACTAATAGACCTACAACGGATCCACGACCAACTTCCATATGTGACTCAATGACTAAGCCCTCAGCAGGCGTGTCAATGTCAGCTTTTAAATCTTCTAAGTCAGCGACTAGCAGAACCATATCGAGTAACTTATCAACATTCTCTCCAGTTTTGGCGCTAACCTCGACCATAACCGTATCACCACCCCATTCTTCGGGATTTAAGCTATACTCACTTGCAAGCTGTGCCTTGACGCGCGCAGGATCAGCAGATTCTTTGTCGATTTTATTAATAGCCACGACTATTTTTGCATTAGCTAATCTTGCAAATTTAATAGCTTCAACTGTTTGAGGTTTTACGCCATCATCAGCTGCCACTACAATGATTACAACATCAGTCAAAGCCGCACCATGTTGACGTAAGGCTGCAAAAGCTTCATGACCAGGTGTATCCAATAATGTAATCGAACGACCATTACGAATCGTTTGATAGGCACTAATATATTGAGTAATTCCACCAGCTTCGCCGTCTGCCACCTTAGTTTTTAAAATAGCATCTAACAAAGTAGTTTTACCATGATCAACATGGCCCATAACCGCTACTATAGGAGGCCTGGTAACAGCTAGATCAGATAATTCATGAACCTTACGCGCACTTAACGTTGCCGTGTCTTTCTTTTTCAGTTCGACATCAACAAGTCCCAACTCCTCAATAATTATAGAGGCTGTTTCAAAATCAATGCGCTGATTAATCGTAGAAACGATTCCATTTTTGAACAATTCGCCAATTAAATCAGTTACGGGTAGATTGAGCTTTTCAGCGAGTTCACCTACGGTAATTGAGTCAGCAATAACGATGACTTTCTCTGCCATAATCTAAAACTCCTTTCTACCTTAACGGGATTACTTTGTTGTTTTTTTCTTAGTTTTTTCAGTCAAGCTAAGTGAAATCTTGCGACTCTCTTTTTCAATATCCAAAACTACGAATTCTTTGCGTTCATTTAATGTAAATAGTTTTTCTGGATCAACTTCGTCACCACCGCCAAGTTCACTAACATGAACCAAAGCTTCGACGGCTGGACTAATTTGTACAAATGCACCAAATGGTGTAATTCGAGTAACAGTACCCTCAACCTTGTCACCAGATTTGAATTGGTCTACTTCGGTCATCCATGGGTCTTCGCTAAGCTGTTTAATACTTAGGCTTAAACGGTCCTTGTCGATTGCAATGATCTTTGCATCAATAGTTTGGCCTACTTTTACATAGTCACCTGGGTTATTAACACGTTCCCAGCTAATTTCGCTGATATGAACTAAGCCTTCAATACCGTCAACGTTAACAAACACACCAAAGTCGACAACACCGGTAACAACACCTTTTACGCTATCACCTAGCGTTAATTTTTCGAATCGTGCAGCTAAACCATCCTTAATCGCTTCTTTTTCACTAAAGATCAATTTGTTTGCTCTGCGATCACAATCTAATATGCGAACGCTTAGTTTCTTACCAATAAGTACGTTCAATCGTTGTAGTATTTCATCTTTATCACTACCACCAACGCGTGGGTAATGTTCGGCTGATAGTTGAGAAACAGGTAAGAATCCGCGAACGCCATCATATTCAACCAGTAGTCCGCCACGATTAGCATCATATGGAGAAACTTCAATAATATCACCAGATTCCATTTTTACGATAACTTCATCCCAACCACGATCTTTGGCTGCTTTACGAAGTGAAAGTAATGAATATCCATTATCAAGCTCTGTATCGACTATACTGGCCGCTACTTCATCGCCTACATTTAAAGTTCTATAAAAACCAACTTCGCGTCGTGGTACTAAACCAATGCCTTGAGCACCTAGGTCTACTAGTACTTCATGCTTACGAATTGATAAAATTGTTCCGGTGATTGCTTCACCTTGTGCTAATTGCTTGACACTGTCGCCTTCGGCAGCGAGCAATTCATCCATCGTTGTGGCTTTTGCCATAAGTCTTACTAGACTCCTTATTTAAATTAATATTTCTTAAAGGCACACGTTAATTAGAGGCCTTCAGATTACCTCTTATTGTACCCCAGATAGAACAGCAAGTCAAAGATAGCTAATTAGGTTACGACGTGAACGTATGTAACTTACGGCCAACGCAGTTAACAGGCCGACACCAACCATTTGAACAACATTAAGCTCGGGGCCAGTTACCGGTAAAACACCTGAGTTGCCACCAGTCGTAGGTATGACGGACGAAGCGCTAGAATTTTCGCCACTAGAGGTAACGACTTCAGGACTATTAGGGTTTTCAGGCTCAACAACCGTTTGGTCGGCTTTTTGCTGCTCGGATACGGCAATCGCTTGGTCTGTGCGTACTTGTTGACCACGCCGTTTTACGGCAGAAGCTGCGCCTACTAATCCAATTATCAGGATAATACTTATCACCACAAAAACTGTAACCGAGTTGCTCTTATCTAACCGTTTTATTGAACTCATATTATACCTCTGTTTATAATCTATATTTATTATGTATCTAATCTATACAAAAAGCAATGCCAGCGCCAGTAAATATGATAAACTAAAAGTATGTTAATAACAGTTGATACAGGTGGAACAAAAACTCTCGTTGCTAGTTTTAACGAGAAAGGCATATTGGGTGAACAAACAAAATTCGAAACACCCAAAAAACCAACCGAATATATAAAATTATTAAAATCTACACTCATAGAAAAATATTCCGATAAAAAAGTTGATGCAATAGTGCTAGCCACTCCAGGAATTATTAAAGATGGAGTAGTTATATGGGGCGGTGGCAATCTTAGCACATGGAAAAACCTTGACATTAAAAGTGAATTAACCGGCATGTTTGGGAAAGCTCCAGTTTTTATTGAAAACGATGCCAATCTAGCAGGACTAAGCGAAACACGATTCTTAAAAACTACTCCCCCTCAATCACTATATGTAACAATCAGCACAGGGATTGGAACGGGTATTACAACTGACGGACATATCAATGCAGCCTTACGCAACAGCGAAGCTGGACATGCCCTTGTTGAATTTGATGGCGTTGTACGTGAGTGGGAAAGCTTTGCATCAGGCAAAGCTATTTATAATACCTACGGAAAATACGCACGCGATATAAAAAATAAGCAAATCTGGAATCAAATTGCAGACCGAATTAGCCGTGGCTTCCTGGCTGTAATACCAATACTACAACCCGACGTCGTCATTATTGGTGGCAGCATCGGCACTTATTTCGATAGGTTCGGCAAGCAATTACAAAATATATTAAAAGAGAAGTTACCTCCACATATACCCTGCCCTAATTTTGTACAAGCAAAATACCCAGAGCTAGCTGTTATATATGGATGTTATTATTATGCCGTCGACAACCTTGCTACTAAAAAGCTTAAAAAATAAATATCCGCAATTTTCATTTAAAAAAAGTGATGATTTTTCATGGTCCCATTTAGACAACACAATTTTTTACGACGATACAGTTGATAACTTTTCCGTACAATTGCTACACGAGCTTTCACACGCTTTATTGTCACACAGCCACTACGATAGTGACATACAGTTAATTACTATTGAAAGACAAGCTTGGGATTATGCAGCCAAACTAGCACCGTCATTTAATATAGAGATATCAGATGAAATTATTCAATTAAATCTTGATACTTATCGCGATTGGCTGCATAAACGAAGTACTTGCCCTGCCTGCCAAGCAACTGGGGTACAGTCACAGAACACTTATAAATGTTTGGCCTGCAACCATCAATGGCAAGTTAACCAAGCCCGAAAGTGCAGATTGCGTCGATCTAGCGGCAAATCAAACAAAAAAACGCATGGATAACATGCGTTTTTTTGTTTGAAATCAACTAATTAATTATTTTTAGTTGATACAACAGCTTTTTTACGGCGACTAATACGACCACCAATAGCACCAGCTTTGCGTGCTAATTCTGGATTGGCTGCAAAGCCACCAGTATGTCCACGTTCTCCACCAGTCTTACCAATCTTTGAATAAAACAAAGGGTCTCGTGCTAAGTTTTTAGCGGCTGCTTTTTGTCCGCCAGCTTTTGTTCCTGCCATAATTTCATTTCTCCTCTAAATTATTTAGATATCCACATTAAATTTAATGCAAATACTACCTCTTTTACCTCACACACGATATGTGTATGTTTATATACTATCATAGCTTATGCTTTTTGTCAATATGTACATAAGCACAATTTTATTATATTAGTACAGTTGCACTTATACCGTCGATGCGATACTATATATATGCACCTGTTTGAACCCAAATTTAGATTCAAATAAACTGTAAAAAACGACCACATCTGCGAGATTGGTCGTTTTTTTATATTGCCTACGTTTTTACCTAATGTATATAAAAAACTACCCTATTCAGATGGTTTTTATGTTTAGCTGTTAATTTCTAGCTTATGGCTTGTATTGGCTAATTGCCTCAGCTACTTTACCATCTGTCTTTAGATTTTCCCAGAATAGTATTTGTTTGCTACTAATTTGCATTTCGTCCTGAGGACCATGTAACTCATTACCGAGTTTTACTAATTGTGTCTGGCCTGAATCAGTAGATTTGGCAGCAGTAGCTGGTTGAACTGTCTGTTGAACCTGTAGATAATAAATATCAGTTAGTTCGATATATTCACTCTTAGCTGACTTTAATTTATCAAAGTATACTTATCCATTTGTTAAAAACACTGCTTGATAAGCATTTTTATTATAGCGTAATAAAAGAAAAAGACCATCCTATTCGGATGGTCTTTTTATAATTCGGCACCGTGCTAGTTTCCCGCTTGTGGCAGTATAATCGCCGCTTCGAGGCTTGACTTCTGTGTTCGGAATGAGAACAGGTATTTCCCTCGCGCCATGGGCACCGATTCGGGCGGAAAATAGCTAATTATTTCTATATTCCAACCTCACGATGTCCAAGCAAGCTGGTCACGGTATCTTTGGATGCAAGTAATTTATTTAAAACTGACAACATCAAATCAATGATTATCATTAAATACTAGTTAAGTCTACCCTATCACCTCTGTCAATGCAAGCATTAACATCAGTAATAAGGACATAAAAAGGCGATGGGACTATTAGTACGCTTCAGCTACACATGTTACCATGCTTACACCTTGCGCCTATCAAACTGATATTCTTTCAGTGTCCTCATAGGGAAATCTTATCTTGAAGTTAGTTTCGTGCTTAATATGCTTTCAGCGCTTATCTATTCCAAACGTAGCTACTCGACAATGCAGCAGGTGGCCACAATCGATACACCAGAGGTTTGTCCGCCCCGGTCCTCTCGTACTAGGGGTAGATCTTCTCAAATTTCCTAACGTCCGTACCGGATATAAACCGAACTGTCTCACGACGTTCTGAACCCAGCTCGCGTACCATTTTAATCGGCGAACAGCCGAACCCTTGGAAGGTGCTCCCCCTCCAGGATATGATGAGCCGACATCGAGGTGCCAAACAGCGCCGTCTATGTGAACTATTGGGCGCTATAAGCCTGTTATCCCCAGGGTAACTTTTATCCGTGTGCGCTATCGATCCCACATTCATCGTATATAAATATACTATATAGCGGGTCACTTGCTCCTACTTTCGTATCTGCTTGGGATGTACCCCTCACAGTCAAGCTGGCTTGTGCGCATACACTATCACTTCGATTTCCATCCGAAGCTAGCCAACCTTTGAACGCCTCCGCTACTCTTTAGGAGGCAACCGCCCCAGTTAAACTACCCACCATACACGGTCCCGTTACCAGATAATGGTAACGGTGAGATCAAGGTCACAACAAGGGTGGTATTTCACTTGGTGCCTCCACAAATACTTGCGTATCTGCTTCAAAGGCTCCCACCTATTCTACACATGTTGTAACCCGGATCAATGTAAAGCTGTAGTGAAGCTCCATGGGGTCTTTTCGTCCTGGTACGGACAGACGGCATCTTTACCGCCAATGCACTTTCACCGAGTCCTTCGCTGAGACAGTGCCCACATGATTACTCCATTCGTGCGGGTCAGAACTTACCTGACAAGGAATTTCGCTACCTTAGGACGGTTATAGTTACCGCCGCCGTTCACTGGGGCTTCAGTTCGCACCGTAAAGCACTCCCCTTAACCTTCCAGCACTGGGCAGGAGTCAGCCCCTATACATCTTCTTTCGAATTAGCAGAGACCTGTGTTTTTGGTAAACAGTTCCGTGGGCTCTTTTGCTGCGGCCCCCACATCATTAGATATGAGAGGTCGTGCTCAAGAATCATTATTTAATCAATCATGATTTGTCTATCTCAGTAAAAAATTGTGATTTAAAAAGGTTTTGACACAATATATCTATTTCTAAATATACTGCGTACTCAATTATCTATTCTAACCACCTTTCACCAAGTTAGTTGAACACGGCTCACATCGAATGATGTGGGGGCAGACCTTATCCCGAAGTTACGGTCGCTATATTGCCGAGTTCCTTAGCGAAGGTTCTCTCGTAAGCCTGAGTCTACTCGACTCGAGCACCTGTGTTGGTTTGCGGTACGGGCGGATATAATCACGCGTACATCTGCTTTTCTAGCCAGTGCTTTGATCAAAATCGCAACTCCGAAGAATTACTTTCACTCCCTTTGCGTTCCCGCTAGGTTGGACGGATACATACCATGAATCCGCTTCGACTACTTCACCGTGAACAGTGTACAAATTATAACCGGTTCAGGAATATTAACCTGATGTCCATCGCCTACGCTATGCGCCTCGGCTTAGGCCCGACTAACCCTGAGATGATTACCATGGCTCAGGAAACCTTGCTCTTACGGCCGACATGATTCTCACATGTCTTATGGTTACTCATTCCAGCATTCTCACTTCCTAACGCTCCACCAAACTTTCCAGTTCAGCTTCACTGCAGATAGGAACGCTCCTCTACCACGCGTGTAATAAATTACATCGCATCCATGTCTTCGGTAATATACTTTAGCCCCGTTACATTTTCCACGCAAAATCTCTTGACTAGTGAGCTGTTACGCACTCTTTAAATGAATGGCTGCTTCTAAGCCAACATCCTAGCTGTTTAAGAAATTTCACTTTGTTTCCCACTGAGTATATATTTGGGGACCTTAGACGATGGTCTGGGCTGTTTCCCTTTCGAGCGCCGAGCTTAGCCCCGACGTTCTAACTGCCATGATACCACCAACGGTATTCGTAGTTTGTTAAGGATAAGTACCCTTGCGGGCCTCAGTCCTTTACAGAGCTCTACCCCCGTTGGCTAATTACATGACGCTAGCCCTAAAGCTATTTCGAGGAGAACCAGCTATCTCCAAGTTCGATTGGCATTTCACCTCTAACCACAAGTCATCCGGGCACTTTGCTGCGTACGACGGTTCGGTCCTTCACGACATGTTACTGTCGCTTCAACCTGCTCATGGTTAGGTCACTTGGTTTCGGGTCTAATCCCTAGTACTTAATCGCCCTATTCAGGCTCGCTTTCACTGTGGCTCCGTCACTTGACTTAACCTTGCACTAGAAATTAACTCGCTGGATCGTTCTACAAAAAGCACGCCGTCACCCCTTGCGGAGCTCCGACACTTTGTAAGCACACAATTTCAGGATCTATTTCACTCCCCTCCCGGGGTTCTTTTCACCTTTCCCTCACGGTACTAGTTCACTATCGATCGTATATTATATTTAGCCTTGGCAGGTGGTCCTGCCGGATTCAAACAGGGTTTCTCGTGCCCCGTCCTACTCGAGAAAACACAGATAAGGTCAGCGTGGTTTTCGCATACACGACTTTCACGTTCTTTGGTTAGTCATTCAAACTATTCCACTAACTACGCTATTTTCTTACCTTACTCACTATTTTCAGTTCATGATCGCAAGTCAGATTTCTAAAGTAAACTTTAGTGCTCTGACCTGGTCTTGTGTAATCTCACAACCCCTTATACATATTCGTCTGAAAACTTATTTACCCAGTAATAAATTACCAGGCAAAAATGTAAAAGGTTTGGGCTGATCCAGTTTCGCTCGCCACTACTCCCGGAATCATTATTTATTTTCTCTTCCTCGACCTACTAAGATGTTTCAGTTCAGTCGGTTCCCGCCAAATTCCCTATATATTCAGGAACAGGTAATACGACATAACTCGTACTGGGTTTCCCCATTCGGATATTCCCGGATCAAAGCTTGTTGACAGCTCCCCGAGACTTTTCGCAGTCTTCCACGTCCTTCTTCGGTAATATACGTCTAGGCATCCATTGTGTGCTCTTGAGTACCTTTTTATGCATCGACTTAACTAGTAATTGGTAATAACCATTTAATACTATTTTCTAGCCGTCAATCTTAAAATCTTTTTCTTACATCCAAATTGTTAAAATTCTTGTGTCTCACACCTTGAGGTCACATTTATATACATATTCCTATGTACAACGTCTGATCTCAAGCCTTCCCATCGTACCACTTAGCCTCGCATGCTGTAAAGTGATAATTGTTGTTGTTTTTGCAATAAATAGAACCTCTTACGATGCACTTTTTATTGCGTATCGCCAGAGGTTCCTATGGAACATTCGCTTAACTCCTTATAACTATACCCTACTGTTATCACTTTTGCAATATAAAAAGTGGGTTTTCTTTACATAAAATATCGAGCCAATAAACTATTGGTCGATTCAAACTCAGCAAAGTTAATTAGACCTATTTGATTTCTTAAATCTTCATTATTAATATATTTAATCTTTTTATCAGCCATATCTGGTAGATATGTCATCTTAACGCTAGAATGAGTAGCTACAATAACAGGAATACTCTTCGCTATTGCATAACCGACCTCCATTAGAACACCTTCACTATGACATTCACTAGCCTGTAAAACGAACAAAAAGTCGCTCTTTGTTATCTGTTCAAAGGCTATATTCATCATATCTGACTGACTTTTTTGGGGAATAACCCCTTTTTTCTTTTCAAAAAACAAACAAAACTGATCTATATTAGCGTCTTGTAACCCATTACATGCAGCCGACAATAACAATTCTAGCCTTTCGACTGGCTCATTGCTGTATCTATAAGATATAAACGCCTTCATTATGTTTACATTGTAACAAAAATAAACAAAAAAACACCACATAGTGGTGGGCGATGAGGGACTTGAACCTCCGACCTCGTCATTATCAGTGACGCGCTCTAACCAGCTGAGCTAATCGCCCACGATTACGTGGTGTTTTTTCATAAGTTCTTGGTGGAGTAGTTTAGATTTTCACCTAGCCTACCCCGTATGGTGGAGCGTCGGGGACTCGAACCCCGGACCCCCTGCTTGCAAAGCAGGTGCTCTAGCCAACTGAGCTAACGCCCCCTGTACCATGAACTCAGACCATTTTACCGTAAAATATATCTTACCGCAAGGGTTTATTAAAGAAACAAAACAAACGACCCCTGGCTTTCGCCAGAGGTCATCTATTTTTAACAATTTAGTTGTGCAATCATCGTCAAGCGTACGTCGAGATTTTTTCGAACTTAGTCTTGTTCTTGATAAATCAAGAACTGCGTTATTATGTAAGCTCAACACAATAACAAGACCGACCTAGCTTCAGCAATAGATTACTCGTATTGCTGGCATAACTCTCCCTAGAAAGGAGGTAATCCATCCGCACCTTCCGGTACGGATACCTTGTTACGACTTAACCCCAATCATCCCC
>Ga0209125_1000100_pt1 | contig 146253 bp, 140 predicted proteins | sample BarGraIncub1131A_FD_184503 | JGI IMG/M metagenome (GOLD analysis project Ga0209125, IMG submission 184503) | Arctic peat soil microbial communities from Barrow, Alaska - Barrow Graham LP Incubations 11-31A (SPAdes) (version 2) | ecosystem: Environmental > Terrestrial > Soil > Wetlands > Peat... | reverse complement strand
AGGTCGTCTGGGGCGACATTGTCGATCCGGTACTCAGCTTCCAACTGCGGGAGGGCTTCCACTTCTGCGGTACGGTCAGCGAATACATTCCGGAAGACCACGAGAGTCTGGGCTATGCCTCGCTGATCGTCTGGCTCAATCCGCTTTATAACAAAAAGAAGCCGACACGTATTGTCGAAGGAGACATCCTATGAAAGTTCGCATCGCAGCCGTGCAGTATCTGCTCCGGCCCATCGACGACTGGGACGGTTTCGAAAATCAGGTGCGCTTCATTCTCAAGGCCGCCGCCGAATACAAACCGAATTTCGTCATGCTGCCGGAAATCCTCACCAGTCAGCTGTTGTCCTTCATGGATGCCGACATCGACGTCAAGGCCGCCGTCCGCCGCCTGCACGACTTTACGCCGCGCTATCAGGACTTGATGACCGAACTGGCCAAGAAGTACCAATTTTACCTGATCGCTGGCACGCACCCCAATCTCCGCGAAGGATTGCTCTACAACACGGCGTTCATGTTCTCGCCGAGTGGCGACACATTCATGCAGGACAAGATTCACCGGACGCGCTGGGAGCGCGATATGTGGGATACATCGGCGGGCGACAAGCTGCAGCTCTTTCATACCGACTACGGCGCTGTCAGCATCCTGATCTGTTACGACATCGAATTTCCGGAGTTGGCCCGACAAGTCTGCGAGGCAGGCGCTGACATCCTATTCGTTCCGTCATCTACCGATGACAGGCAAGGCTTCTGGCGCGTGCGCTACTGCGCCCAGGCACGGGCCATCGAGAATCAGGTCTATGTTGCGATGACCAGCACCGTGGGCAACCTGCCGGTGGAGGGGCTGAGCATGCACTACGGTCAGGCGAGCATCATGACGCCGTCCGACTTTGGTTTTTCGCGCGACGGCATCGCCGCGGAAGGCGTGGTGAACATGGAGCAAGTGGTGATCGCCGACGTCGACCTCGATGCGCTAACCCAGAACCGGCTCAACGGCACCACCATCCCGCTCTACGACAAACGGCGCGATATCTACGTGGACGCGGTGGAGATCGTCTCAGCCCTTTGCGGGCCACGCCAGCCCTAAGTTCGGCCAGCTCAGCGGCCGCGCTCGTCGGCCAGTCCCCACGCCGGATAGCGGCGGCTGCCCTGATTGCGGATCTGGCCGACATCGACCAGATGGCGTAGTTGGTGGTGGATGCGCGCGAGCTTTTGCGCCTCGCTCAGCGCGGCAGGCAGCACGTCGGAGAGCAGGCGGACCAGCTCTTCGGCGGATACGGGCTGGTGCGAGCGGATCACGTCGATGAGCTGTCCGGCGCCGATGGGCTCTGCGGTTGAAGTCGTTCTGCTGTCTCTCATCAGTTTGCTCTCCCAATGCTGCCGGCGGGTGCCGGATCATCGCCGATTTTCGGCGCGGAACTTCAGCCTAGCCAAGCGCTTCAGGCGATCAGCACGATGTTGGGCAGATGGGCGTGCAGGTTTTTCACCGTGCCCATGCTGGGCAGCGCGTCGACCACCAGCGGGAGGGGCTCCGGCCAGATATCGGCGGGCACGTTCCTCGCTGCTGCCGAGGGAAAAGGCCTGTCGCTTGACCGGTGGCGTGAGAACGGCATCGACGCCGGGCTTGTTGCCGCGCGCATCCACGCGATACCAGCCGTAGGAGGTCAGGAATACGGCATTCAGGCCGTGCAGGCAAAACGGCGGGCCGGCCTGGCCGACAGCCTGGCGTTGATAGCACAAACCGGTCGGGATGGCGTCGGGGCTGCCGTCGGGGGCATCCTCTGGCGCTTCGATTCCAGCCAGCGGACCGGTAGTCGGCTTCGGTATGAATGGGCTCAATGGTCATGGCGTCAGTCCTAACTAGTCGAGGCATCAATACGGTCGTACTCGGCATGGGTGCCGACAACGCGTACGAAGAGCAAACTTTGCGTGTAGCGTACGGCGACAACCAGGCGAAAATCGTTACCTTTGATATGGAAGACTCCCCTATCGTTTGCTAGGAAACGGGCGTTGTGATGACCGGCCTTGATGTCGGCGGGCGTTATCCAGTCGGTATTGCTGACATCGGCATACCAAGCCCGCAAGGGGATTTTCGGCAGCGGATAGTGCGCCCAGAATTCACGCAAGGTCTTGATGGAGATGACTCGCATGGTTCAATCTAGCTAGATAACAAGGTGATAGCACCGCGATTGCAGCCCGGTGTCCTGACCGGCTCGGCAACCGCTCGGCCAGAACAACCTGCCCCATCAAAATCCTGCAGTCTCTCGACACACAGGGAACCTCGAACAGCCCCAAAAACTCGTTGCCGGCGCGGCGACAGGTCTCCGCGACGCGCTTGACCATTGGGCTGTCGCATTTTGGGTACGACATAGCCTTCGGCGGCGCCGCGTGCGGCCATCATCCTGTCGCGTTCGCGCACGTTGGTGACGCCGACCTTGAAAGCTTTCCATCGCTTGAATTCCCCATTGGGCGAGGCTCGCGGAATCAGATACATCGCCGTCAACTGGCGCGCCGCAGAATGTGTCTTGCAGAATGGATTGCCGTTGGCGTTCGGCGCGTTCGCGATTGGCCCGGCCCCAGCTGCGACCGTGGGCCTGTCGTCGCATCGAGCCGCTTCCAAAAATCAAAAGCCCCGGCCGGTCAAGGGCGGGGCTCTGGTGCAAATCCGGCTAGCGAGGAAATCAGGCGTAATCGGCCGGACCGTGCTTCATCGTCACCAGCTCGCCTTGCGACAGAGACATCAGCAGCACGGCAATCAGTTCGTGCATGATGATGGTGTGGCGGTTGCCGGAGTCCTGCATGTACTGACGCAGCTGGTCGCGCACCTTGGCGACGCCGGTCACGTCGATGACCAGGTCGACGTCGTCGCCGCGGCTGACCAAGGTCATGAAATCGTTGGTAACCTGCACGCCGTGTTCTTTGGCGAGCTTGATGCCGGGCAGGTCGTCGTTCAGGTCGGCCACGCCGAGGACTTCGACAAAACTGGCGGCGAGCAGCTGGCGCAGCAGGGGCGTGCCGGTTTCGCCGGCACCAATCAGGACAATGCGGATCTTTTCCATGAACCATGACCTCCGAGACTATCGAATTCGACACTCTATGCCAAAAGGGGGTTTTTTTCGATGGTTTGCGGCGCCCTGCGTTGTTTTTTGTCCGCATGGAGGGTGCCTAAAACGAGGCGACGGCGTCGTGGCGCGCTTTTGCGTCGCCTTCTTCTTCTTGCTATTGCAGGCACTGGCGAGTGGCGCGGCGTTTGCGCTGCCCACCTTTTCCGAAGTGCGTGCGGCCTACAGCGAATCCGACGCCCTGTTGCTCGCCCGCGACGGCCGGCCGCTGCACAGTCTGCGCATTGACCTGGGCGCGCGGCGTCTGCCGTGGACGCGCATTGAGGAGGTGTCGCCGGCCTTCCTGCGCGCGCTGCTTGTTTCCGAAGACCGGCACTTCTACGAGCACGGCGGCGTCGACTGGAGCGCGGCAGCGGCGAGCGCCTGGCGCAATTTATGGAACACGAAGACCCGCGGTGCGAGCACGTTGTCGATGCAGCTCATCGGTCTGCTCGACGCAGATGCGCAGCGGCGCGGCCGGCGCAGCGTGGCGGAAAAGCTCGGGCAGGCGGCCGGCGCCTTGTGGTTGGAGCAGCGCTGGACGAAGGCCGAGATTCTCGAGGCTTACCTCAACCTCGCCGGTTTTCGCGGCGAGCTTGTCGGCGTCGCGGCGATGAGTCGTGGCCTGTTCGGTAAGTGGCCGGACGGCCTCGATGAGCGCGAATCGGCGCTGGCGGCGGCCTTGCTGCGCGCCCCGGGCGCGTCGCCGCAATCTGTGGCGACGCGCGCCTGCGGCGTGCTGCAGGCGGTGGCCGCGTTGAGAAAGGAGAAACCAGTCAGCTGCGACGGACTCAACGGCCTCGCCCGGCTGTCCCTTGCCGGCGGCCTGCGGGTGGCTGCGGACAGCGGCGGCTGGTTAGGCACCGAACGCTCGCCGGGCCTCGCGCCGCACCTTGCGCAGAAGCTGCTCCGACAACCTGGCGAGCGCGTGAAGAGCACCCTGGACGCCGATCTGCAGCGCTTTGCCGGGGCCGCGCTGCAACGTCAATTGCACGACATCGTGCGGCAGAACGCCGAGGATGGCGCGCTGTTGGTGATCGATAACGCGAGCGGCGAAGTGCGCGCCTGGGTCGGCTCCAGCGGCGCGCTGTCGGAGGCGGCGCAGGTCGACGGCGTCGTCGCGCTACGCCAGGCCGGCTCGACGCTCAAGCCCTTTCTCTACGCCCTAGCTTTCGAGCGGCGCGACCTCACCGCCGCCTCGCTGGTCGACGATTCGCCGCTCGCCGTGACCACCGGCGACGGGCTTTATGTGCCGCAGAACTATGCGCCGCAGTATCGCGGCTGGGTCAGCGCGCGCATGGCCCTCGGCGGGTCGCTCAACGTGCCGGCGGTGCGTACGCTGGTGCGCATCGGGCCGGATGCTTTCCGCGACCAACTGCACGCCTTCGGCTTCAAGAGCCTGACTGAGAGCGGTGACTACTACGGTTTTAGCCTGGCCCTCGGTTCGGCCGACGTTTCATTGCTCATGCTGGCCAACGCCTATCGCACGCTGGCCAACGGCGGGCGCTGGTCGGCGTTGCGCGCCACGGCTGATGCACAGCGCGCGCCCTGTGCGGAAGGCGGCTGCCTGGGCATCTTCGCTGGGCCGGAGCGGCGCGCCGCCGGCGCCGCGCCGATCTTCATCGTCACCGACATCCTCGCCGACCGGGCGGCGCGCGCCGGTACCTTCGGCCTTGAATCGTGGCTCGCCACGCCTTACTGGAGCGCCGCCAAAACCGGCACCAGCAAGGACATGCGCGACAACTGGTGCGTCGGTTTTTCGCAGCGCTATACCGTGGCGGTGTGGGTCGGCAATGCGGCCGGCGAGGCCATGCACGACGTGTCGGGTGTCTCCGGCGCAGCGCCGGTCTGGCGCGAGGTGATGGACTGGCTGCAGCGCGGCGACGCGGCGGGCCGGCCACGACGGCGCAGCGACGCGCCGTCGCCGCCTCCGGGCGTATTGCGTCAGGCCATCCGCTTCGAGCCGGCCGGTCAGGTCGGCGAGCCGGCGCGCCAGGAGTGGTTCGTCACAGGTACGGGCATGCATGTCGTGCGTCTCGCCGAGTCGAAGGCGCTGGCGCACATTGCCTACCCGGGGCAGGGCGCGATCATCGCCCTCGACCCGGACATTCCGCCTGAGCGCCAGCGCATCGCCCTGCAACTGTCCGGCCAGCCCGACCCCGGCTGGCAATGGCGCCTCGACGGCCAGTCGCTCGGCAGCGCCGCGCGCGAGCTGTTATGGCGCCCGCTGCCCGGGCGGCACCGCCTGGCGCTGGTCGAGCGCGGCGGGCAGGAGCTGGACACGGCGAGTTTCGAGGTACGTGCGCTCAAGGGACGCAGCAAGTAACGCCGGCGCGCCTTGTCCGCCGCTTACAAAGCCTTACAAAACGACGGTCGGCTCCCGGACCCTGCGTTGCGTTAATCAGGGTATGGAACATGTTGTTACTGGAGCTGCCATGAAAAGAATTCTGAAAGTCGTTCTGGCCACTTTCATACTCACAGGTCTTTCGGCCTGTGTGCTCGTGCCGCCGCATGCGGAATATATCGGCCCGAGAGCAACCATCGTCGCGCCCTACCCGGGCTATCCACCCTATTACGGCGAACCGATGCACTATCACCATGAGTATCGCGACTGGGATCGGCGTTGGTAAGCGGATATTCCCGGAAAGATACGGACAACCCTTTGCGTCAGTCGGGACTGGAGCCTGTCATGCATAAATTCATCATTGCCTTCATCACGGCACTTTCCTTGGTCGCGCTTCCGGCGTACGCCGATCGTGGCTACGAGCGCGGGGGCTACGGCCATCATCGTGGCGGCGGCGGGGACGCCTGGGCCGGGCTGGCCATTGTCGGCGCCATCACTGGCCTGGCCATCATGGCCGAGCACAGCCGGCCAGTTTATGCCGCGCCTTACGAGGTGCAGCCGGTGTATGTTGAACCGCAGACCTATGCCGCGCCACCAATCTACGCCGTGCCCGCGCCAGCGGCGTCTGAGAACTGGTATTACTGCCCGTCGAGTGCGACCTACTATCCCTACACCCACGCCTGCCCCGAAGGCTGGCAAGTGGTGCCGGCCCGGCCGTATTGAGCCGGCAGTCCGAGCGCACGTTCGTTCAGGAAATCACGCGCTATTCGAAGGGGAATTCAAAAATCGCCTTGAGCGTCCACTTGTCGGTGGCATCGGTGAGACCGCGCCCGACGCCCAGATTGAAGACCCAGGGCTTGCGGTCAACGTCGATGACGGCAAATAGGGTGCGCGACTGTTCGCTCGCTGGCTTGAAACGGGCCAACTTGCCTAGTTCAGTGTAGTACTCGACGCCGGCTTGCACGCCAGTGCTGATGGTCTTGCCGAGCTTGATACCGGGTGAAAAATCCATCCCGCCGCCGCGGTAACCCTGGGTCAGCGGGGAACTGAGCACTGGGTTCACCGCCACCAGCCAGTCAGGTGTGCGATAGCCGACAATCGGGCGGAATTCGATGGCCACCCGATCCTGCGCAAAGCGTGACTGGACCACGGCGAGTTCGGTATTGATCCCGTAGAACCAGCCGCCACTTTCCGGTGCCTGCTGCGCGATCCACTTCAGGCGGAATTTGGGACCGGCGAAGTAGTCGTCGCCCTGGGCGTCGCGCACGAAGGGTAGATAGAGGCCGGCCTCGAAGCTCGGGGTGAGGCCCCACGACAGTTCGGGCGTGATGCGCAGCCCGTGATACGGCGTGATCTCGCCTGGGTAGTCCGGCGTGGCGCCCCTTCGGTGTCGTATTGACGTGCAGTTCAACGCCGAATTGGCCCGGCTTGTTGATCGTGTCGTCATAGACCTGGATTTCATCGGACAGGTCCGCGTGGCACCAGGGCGACACCAATGCGCCGACGGTGGCGAGGCTCAGGCGGAACGCGATCTCTTTCATGCGGGGAAGACCTTTCACGGGACCGCGGGGCCTGCCGGGCAGGAGGTCCCCGTCAGCCGCCCAAGTAGGCTTCTTCGACCTTCGGATTGGCCAGTAGGTTCGCACCACTGTCAGCAAGGACGATCTTGCCGGTTTCGATGACGTAGCCGTGGCTAGCGATCTTTAGCGCCTGCCGCACGTTCTGCTCAACGAGTAGGATGGTCAGGCCGTTGCGGTTGATTTCGACCAGCGTGCGGAAAATCTCCTGCACCATGAGCGGCGCCAGCCCCATCGACGGTTCGTCGAGCAGTAGCAGCTTCGGCTTGGCCATCAGGGCACGCGCAATCGCCAGCATCTGCTGCTCGCCGCCCGAGAGGTTGCCGGCGAATTGCTCGGCCCGGTCCTGGAGGCGAGGGAAGAGGTGATAGACCTCTTCCATCGAGACGCTGATGCCGGCCTTGTCGGGGCGCGTGTAGGCGCCCAGCAAAAGGTTTTCGGCGACGGTCAGATTGGTCAGGATGGCCCGGCCTTCCGCCACCTGCACGACCCCCCGCCGAACAATCTGGTGCGGGGCGAGGCGCGCGATGTCCTCGCCTTCGAACTCGATCTTGCCGCGCAAAGGCTTGAGTAGTCCGGAGAGGGCCAGCAGCGTGGTGCTCTTGCCGGCCCCGTTGGCGCCAACGAGGGCGGTGATTTCGCCGCTTTCGAGGTGGAAGGAAAGGCCCTTGACGGCTTCAATGTGGCTGTAGGCGACGGCCAGGTCGTGTACACGCAGCGCGATGCTCATGCCGCATCCTCCTTGCCGAGGTAAGCCTCGATCACTTCCGGGTTGTTGCGCACTTCGTCCGGCGTGCCTTCGGCGATGATGCGGCCGAAGTTGAGCACGGCGATGCGGTCGCACAGGCCCATTACGAAGCGCATGTCGTGCTCGATCATGAAGACGCCGTAGCCGCGTTCGCGGATGTTGTTGATTTCTTCCATCAGGATGGCTTTTTCCGAGGGATTCATGCCGGCCACTGGTTCATCGAGCAGCAGCAGCTTAGGCTCGGTAGCCAGGGCGCGAGCGAACTCGAGCTTGCGCTGGTCGCCGTAGGATAGGTTGTCGGCCAGCAGGTCGGCCTTGTGATCGAGGCCGACCCAGGTGAGCAGTTCGCGCGCCCGTTCGCGCGCCCGTTTCTCAGCGGCGCGGTAGGCCGGGGTATTGAAGAAGAGCGCGGCGGGGCCATAGTTCAGGTGTTCGTGCACACCGACCATGACGTTCTCTAACAGGTCCATCTCGCGGAAAATGCGGATATTCTGAAAGGTGCGGGCGATGCCGCGATGCGTGATGCGGTACGGTTCCAGACCCAGCAGGCTTTCGCCCCGGAACGCGATGTTGCCGCTGCTCGGCGCGAGCAGGCCGGTGATCAGGTTGAAGACCGTCGTCTTGCCGGCACCGTTCGGGCCGATCAGGCCGTAGATGCTACCGGCCGGTACTTCGAAGCTGACGTCCTGCAAGACGTGCAGGCCACCAAAGTGTTTGCCGACGTTGCGGATCGACAGTAAGTTGGGGGCGTTCATGCCTTTGCTCCCTTGAGGCGTTTGAACCAGGCCCGGATGCGGCGCGGCTCCCAGATGCCCTTGGGTAGGAAGAGCACAACGAGGACCAGGATGGCCCCGTTCACCAGCGAGCGGAAGTCGTGCAGCGAGCGCAGCAGTTCCGGCAGCAGGGTGAGGATCGAGGCGCCGAGTATCGGGCCGAACAGGCCGGAGGTACCGCCGAGGACGGCCATGGTCAGGATATCCACGGCACTCTCGAAACCGTATTCGCGTGGGCTGATGAAGAAGGTGAAGTGCGCGTTGAGGGCGCCGGCGACACCAGCGATGAAGCCGCCGAGCACGAAGGCGAGCAACTTGTAGCGATCGACGTTGATGCCCATTAGACGTGCCGCGACTTCGTCTTCCTTGATCGCCTCGAAGGCGCGGCCAACCTTGGAGCGGCGCAGGCGGGCCAGGCCGTAGACGGTCAACGCGAGGATCAGGACGATATGCCAGCCTTCAGTGGCGAGCGGGATGCCGTTCAGTCCCTCGGGGCCGCCGGTGATTTCGAGGTTGAGTATGGTGATGCGCACCACTTCGCCGAAGGCCAGCGTGGCCATTGCTAGGTAGACGCCGGATAGGCGCAGCACCGGTGCGCCGATGATTAGCGCAACCGCCGCCGGGGCGAGCCCGCCTGCCAGCAGCACAGCGCCGAAGGACCAGCCAAGATGCAACGTGAGCAGGGCCGAAACGTAGGCGCCGATGCCCATGAACGCGGCGTTGGCCAGCGAGAGCAGGCCGCACGAGAGGGTCAGCCAGATTGACAGGGCGAGCAGAGCATGCACGCCGACCTGAAAGATCAGCGTGCTGTAGGTGGACCAGAAATCGCCGAAGTTGCCAGTGAGCCATTCCATCAGGCTTTCCTTTCCAACTTGCGTCCGAACAGCCCGGAAGGCCGCACCAGCAGGATCAGGAAGAGCAGGCCGAAGGCTACGGCGTCGCCCATCTGGCTAGACAGGTAAGCCTTGCTGAGCACTTCGGCGAAACCCAGGAAGAGGCCGCCGAACAGCGCGCCGCGAATGTCGCCCATGCCACCGAGGATGATCGCGGCGATGCCTTTTTGCAGGATGGGTTGCCCCATCTGCGGCGTGATGGCGTTGAAGTCCAGTCCGATCAGCACTCCGGCGATGCCACCGAGCGCGGCCGCCACGAAGGAGGTAACGTGGAACAGCCCTTCGACGTTGATGCCGAGCAGCCAGGCAGCCTTCGGCGATTCGGCAATGGCGCGCAGGGCCCGGCCGAGCTGTGTGCGCTTGAGGGTGGTAAACAACGCCGCCATCAGTACGAAGGCGATAGCGACGATGGCGATTTCTAGCGCGCGCACATGCACTTCGCCGATCACGAACTCGCCGGCCGGCAGGGTGTCGTCGGGGAAACGCAGCACTTCCGCGCCGAATAGGCCCTGCGCAGCGCTGGTCAGCATGATGCTGACGCCGATCGTGGCGATCATCGGGATCAGGTGCGGCGCGTTGCGTGCGCGCAGCGGCTTGAGGATCAGTACGTCGACCAGCAGGCCGAGTGTGCCGCTGATCAGCATGGCGCCGAGCATGGCCGCCCAGAGCGGCGCGTCAAGGCGGGTGACGAGGGTCAGTGCGGCATAGCTGCCAACCATGAACATGGCCCCGTGCGATAGGTTGATGATCGCCAGCACGCCGAACACCAGCGTGAAGCCCAGGGCGAACAGCGCGTAAACGCTGCCGAGCGTCAGGGCGTTGAGAAGTTGTTGTTCAAGCATTGAAAGCTTCCATCGGTCGTGCGAAAAGCAATGCGGGGCGGATTTTCATCAGCCCCGCATCAGAGGGTCCTGCCGGCTTACTTGACTTCGTACAGGGTGAACTTGCCGCCCTTGACGAGGTAGATGAAAGGCTTCTGGTCGGCATCCCAGCCGCCGGACTTGCCATCCTTGGTCTTCGCCGGACGGAACTTGAATGGGCCGGTGGCGCCGCTGATCGTCGCCTTGGGCAGTGCGTTCTTCAGGGCCTCTCGGTCGGCGCTGACGTCGCCGGAGAGTTTTACCTCCTTCAGTGCGGCGGCGGCGATGTTCAGTGCGTCGTAGCCCTGGGCGGCGAACTGGTTCGGTTCGGCGTTGTACTTCTTCACGTAGGCGGCGACGAAGGTCTTGTTGGCCGGTGCCGGGTTGGTGTTGGCCCACGGGCTGCCGACAAAGGTGCCTTCGCCGGCCAGTTTGGAGATCTCAAACAGCTTGGGTGAGTTGAAACCGTTGCCACCGACGAAGGGCACCTTGATGCCCAGGCCGCGCGCCTGCAGCATGATATTTGCGGCTTCTTCAGCAAGGCAGGAGCAGATCACCGCGTCCGGGTTGCTGGCCTTGATCTTGGTCAGCTGCGCCTTGAAGTCGACGTCGCCCTTGACGTAGGTTTCGGTGGTGGTGACCGGCAGTTTCTGCTCTTCCAGCACCTTCTTGAAGACGTCGTAGCCGCTCTTCGTGAAGGCGTCATCGTTACCGTAGATCACGGCGACTTTCTTAAGACTGTAGTGCTTGGTGGCGCGGGCCACGGTCACCGGCAGCACGTCGGATTCCATCACCGAGTTGCGGAAGACGTAGGGGCCAATATCGGTGATACCGTTGGCCGTGTTCGAGGTGCCAAAGACAACGGTCTTCGCGGCGTTGGCCACCGGGCCGGCGGCAAACATTGAGTTGGACAAGGTCGGGCCGAAGATCATCAGGACCTTGTCCTGGAAGATCAGTTTCTTGAAGACGTTGATCGCTTCTTCTTTTTTGCCCTGTTCGTCCTCGATGACGAGTTGGATCTTGTTGCCGTTGATGCCGCCCTTGGCGTTGATTTCGTCGGCCGCCAGCGCGAAGCCGTTGCGGATGGCGACGCCGTATTGCGCGGCGCCGCCGGTCAGAGCTTCGGCGATGCCGATTTTGATGTCGGCGGCTTGGACGAGGCCGCTGCAGGCAAGGGCGCCAACCAGGGCGAGGGTTCTGGGCATGAAGCGCATATTTTCTCCAATGGATTCGGTTGGGTGCGGATAGTTTCTTGCCGCCGAGAGAGGCTGCCGACCACCTCAGTCAACACGTGGCCCGACGGAAAAGGGATCGATTATACCGGCTCGGACCGCTCCCTATACAGCCTGTGTGGGATGGCAAAAATTGCATTGCGTGGCCGGCGGCGCGCATTGGCAGTCGTTCGTCATCGGCCAAGTTAGGTCATCGCGCTGAGCGGCGCCACTGGCGCATCACCAGATAGGCGCCGACCATGCCGCCGAGATGGGCGAAATGCGCGACGCCCGCCTGCGTCCCGGTCACCCCAAGCGTCAGTTCGACGACGGCGTAAAGCGTCACGAACAGCCAGGCGGGCATGGGAATGGGCGGCAGCAAGAGCACGATGATGCGGTTCGGAAAGCACATCGCGTAGGCGAGCAACAGTCCGAAGACCCCGCCGGATGCGCCGACGGTCGGGTAGATGCTGCCGGACAGGCTGGTCACCAGCAACTGCGCGAGGCCGGCCGAGAGGACGCTGGCGAAATAGAGCAGGTAGAAGCCGGTCCGCCCGAGGACACCTTCCAGTTCCCGGCCGAACATCCACAGGCCAAACATGTTGAAGGCGAGGTGTGCCATGCCGGCGTGCAGGAAGGCGTAGCTCACTAACTGCCAGGGCATGAAGTCGGCTTGCAGTGGCCACAGCGCGAAGTCGGCGACCGTGGCCTCGCCGAGATTCAATTCAAGCAGGAAACCGATGACCGTGGCGATGATCAGGGTCTGCACCGCCGGCGTGGTATTACGCACCATCTTTTCTTCCTTTGTTGTTCGTGTCAGCCGGTTGAGCCGGCGGGCCGACGTCACCTGGTGCAATTGACGGTCGGTCGAGCATCCTCAGGCCCCGGCAAAGCGCCCGCGCAAATAGTCGACGATCTTGCTGGATTCATACAGCCACTGGCTATTCCCTGCTGGGTCGGTAATCTTCAGACAGGGCACCTTGGCTTGTCCGCCGCCGCACACCAGATCGTCACGATGGCGGCCGTCAGGCTGCGCGTCAAGGTGTTCGATGTTCAGCGACAAACGGCACATTTCCTGCCGTACCTTGATGCAGAAGGGACAGCTCCGGTATTGATAGAGCACCATGCTCCGGCATTGCCGATCGACCGCCTCTTGCACGGCCGCCAAGCGCGCCTGGCCTGGCGGCCGGGTGATCATCTCCCAGAGGAGCAGTAGGGGGCCGATGATCAGGCGCAGGACCTTGAAGAAAAGTCGGAAAAAAAATTTCATGGTTGATACCGAGAGAGGTGAAGGAAGTTGCCTGTGGCATCGCTGCGGGCGTCATTGAACGCTGATCCGGTCGCGGTTGAAAGCGAATAAGAGCGCAGCCGGACGACGTCGCCAGGGCCGTTCGCCGCCACGCGCCACCGAAGCTGCGCCGTTTAGGCGGCCCGCTCGTGCAGGAAATAGACCTTGACGCGCTTGCCCTTCACCTTACCCTCGTTGAGCTTGCGCAGCGCTTCGCGAGCAATCTTGCGCTCGACGGCGACGTAGGTGGAGAACTCGGTGACGTTGATCTTGCCGATCTGTTCACGCGTGAAACCGGCGTCACCGGTGAGCGCGCCGAGCACGTCACCGGCACGGATTTTTTCTTTGCGCCCACCGAGGATCTGCAGGGTGACCATTGGTGGCTCCAGCACGTCGCCGGCCGCGTGTTTGAGTTCGCTTAGTGGGTGCCATTCGGCTTCATTGCCCTGCAGTTTCTCGATGTTTTGCACGCGCTCCATTTCGTTGCCGCTGGCCAGACTGAACGCCCATCCTTCCTGGTCGACACGCCCTGTGCGGCCGATACGGTGAATGTGCACCTCCGGCTCGAAGGCGATATCGACGTTGATCACCGCTTCGAGCTGGTCGATATCGAGACCGCGCGCCGCGACGTCGGTGGCGACCAGCACCGAGCAGCTACGGTTGGCAAACTGCACCAGCACCTGGTCACGCTCGCGCTGTTCCAGTTCGCCATGCAGGGTCAGCGCGTGGATGCCCTGTTTGCGCAGCAGTTCGAGCAAGTCGCGGCACTGCTGTTTGGTGTTGCAGAAGGCGAGCGTGCTGACCGGGCGATAGTGATTGAGCAGCAGCGCGACCGCTGACAGGCGCTGATCGGGGCGGATTTCGTAGAAGCGCTGGCGGATCTTGCTGCCTTCGTGTTGTTCGAGCAATTTCACTTCCTGTGGGTTGCGCAGGAACTGGCGGCTCAGCTTGGCGATGCCTTCCGGGTAGGTGGCCGAGAAGAGCAGCGTCTGACGATCCTTGGGACAAGCCTTGGCGACCTTGGCGATGTCATCGAAGAAACCCATGTCGAGCATACGGTCGGCTTCGTCGAGGACCAGCGTGTTGAGTGCTTCCAGGTTGAGGCTGCCGCGCTCTAGGTGGTCCATGACGCGGCCCGGCGTGCCAACCACGATGTGGGCGCCATGTTCGAGGCTGGACATTTGCGGGCGCATCGTCGCGCCCCCGCATAGGGTGAGAATCTTGATGTTTTCCTCGCCGCGCGCCAGGCGGCGGATTTCCTGCGTCACCTGGTCGGCGAGCTCGCGTGTCGGACACAGGATCAAGGCTTGTACGGCGAAGCGGCGCGGGTTTAGCTTGGTGAGGAGCGGTAAGCCGAAGGCCGCCGTCTTGCCGCTGCCCGTTTTGGCCTGGGCGATGAGGTCCTGGCCGGCTAGGGCGAGGGGCAGGCTGGCAGCCTGGATTGGCGTCATTGAAAGGTAGCCCAACTGCTGCAGATTGGCCTGCATGGCCGGCGATAGCGGCAGTTGGTTAAAGGACTGGCTGGCGGTGTCGGCGGTGACGGACGCGGGAAGGGTCGATTTGGTCATACCGAATTATAAAGGAGCCCACCGGTGGACTTGCGTTTTTCCCTGCGCTCGTTTCTAATGATCAATCGATTCACTGTGTTTTGACTACACAACCGCCATGACCTTTTTTGACGACCGCGCTTTTGCAGCACCCGCCGCCTTTGCGGCAGCGCTCGTCGTTACGGTCGGTGTATCGGTAGTACGCGTTGTTAGCGTAGTACCGGACGCACCGTCGAGGGTCGGAAGAAAGTAAGTCGAAGCGCAACAAACGACAGATTTCAGAAACCCCCGCCGGTGCGAACCGAGCGGGGGTTTTGCTTTCTGGACCTCCGCTGGCGCAGCAGAACCGGCCCACTTTAGGAGAGCCTCGTGACCAAGCCATTAACCGAAACCCTCACCGGCGCACAGATCGTCGTGCGCCTGCTGGAAAGGCAGGGCGTGCGCACGCTCGCCGGCATTCCCGGCGGCGCCATTCTGCCGATCTACGACGCCTTGTCGCATTCGAAATTGATTCACCATGTCCTGGCTCGCCATGAGCAGGGCGGCGCGTTCATGGCGCAGGGCATGGCGCGGGCGACCGGGCAGCCGGGGGTTTGCCTGGCCTCCTCCGGCCCTGGGGCGACCAATCTGCTGACTGCGATCGCCGACGCCAAGCTCGATTCGATCCCTCTGGTGGCGATCACTGGACAGGTGCCGAAAGCGATGATCGGCACCGACGCGTTTCAGGAGGTTGATACCTATGGCTTGACGATCCCGATCACCAAGCACAATTTTCTGGTCAATTCCGCCGACGAGCTGCTCGAGATCGTTCCGCGTGCCTTCCGCCTAGCCGCTTCCGGCCGGCCAGGTCCGGTCGTGATCGACATCCCGAAGGACGTGCAGACCCAGGTCGTTGAGGTCAGCGTCTGGCCCGACCCCGGCGTCGCCGATCCGCTGCCCGAGCCCGATGTCGCTTTGATCGCCCGTGCCGCGGCGATGATCAACGAAGCGGCGCGGCCGATCCTTTATCTCGGCGGCGGTGTGGTGCACTCAGGCGCTTCCGAGCTGGCCCTCGCGCTCGCCGAAAAAGCCGGCCTGCCGACCGTGATGACGCTGATGGCGCTGGGCTGCATGCCGGTCGATCATGCGCTTTCGCTTGGCATGCTGGGCATGCACGGCGCCCGCTGTACCAACCTGGTACTTGACGAATGCGACCTGCTGATCGCCGTCGGTGCGCGTTTTGACGACCGCGCCACTGGCAAGGTGGCGGCTTTCTGTCCGCAGGCAAAAATCATCCACATCGATATCGATCCGTCCGAGCTCGACAAGATCAAGAGCGCGCACGTCGGCATCGCCGGTGACGTGCTCAGCGTGCTGAAACTGCTTTCGCCGGAAGTCGAAACGCATCTGCGCAAGCGCTGGCTGTCGCATGTCGCCGGTCTCAAGGCGGCCCATCCGCTACGCATGCCGGGTCTCGACGATCCGCGCACACACTACGGCCTGATCCGTGCCGTGGCCGAATGCCTGGACGACGAGGCGATCATCGCTACCGACGTCGGGCAGCACCAGATGTGGGTCGCGCAGGCCTACCCGCTACGGCGGCCGCGCCAGTGGTTGACCTCGGGCGGGCTCGGGACGATGGGTTTCGGCCTGCCGGCGGCGATTGGCGCCGCGCTTGCCGAGCCGGAGCGACCCGTGGTCTGCTTTTCCGGTGACGGCAGCATCCTGATGAACGTTCAGGAGTTCGTGACGGCGGCGGAGGAGGGCGTCAACGTCAAGGTCGTGCTCATGGACAACGCGTCGCTGGGCCTCGTCTTCCAGCAGCAGACGATGTTCTACGGCGAACGCACCTTCGCCTCGAAATTCAAGGGGCGGCCTGATTTCATCAAGGTGGCGGAAGGCTTCGGTCTGCGCGCCATCGATCTTGATAAGGAAATCGATCCGCGCGCGGCGCTCGCCAAAGCGCTGGCCTCGCGCGGTCCAATGCTGATCCACGCCAGTATCGACATGCACCAGCAGGTATTGCCGATGGTGGCGCCGGGCGCCGCGAACAAAGAAATGATCGGAGGCTGAAGATGAATGCGATTTTTCCAGCAGAAAATCAGGCGCTCGCCCGCGCCGTCCTCGAACTCGATGTCGATAACCAGGCCGGCGTCATGTCACACGTGGTCAGTCTGTTTTCGCGCCGCGCCTACAACGTCGATGGCATTGTCTGCTTGCCAGTCGGCAACGGGCAGAACAGCCGTATCTGGCTGCTAGTCAATGAAGACCTGCGGCTGGAGCAGATGATCAAACAACTCGAGAAGCTGGAAGTGGTGCAGAGCGTGCGCCGGCACCGGGCGGACCACGAGGTGTTCACGCGCCTCGAAGCGTTTTTCCGCTAGTTTGCCTTTTTCCGTACGTGTGCGGTAGCAAGGCCTGCGGTCCTTGCTACCGCGCTTCGGGGGCCTCGTCTTTCGGGAAAAAGCGCGGCGCGGCGCCGGCCGGGGCTTGGCCGCCCAGTGCCTCGAAGGCGCTATTGACCGAGAGATGCACCTCGCCGGACAAGGCACACCAGAGGGGTGAGTTAATCAGGCGGTCCTGCACCGGGCCTTTGACCTCGGCCAGATGCAGCCGGATTTGCCGGCTGTCGAGGTCGCGGTTGAGGTCGGTGAGAACTTCCATCGCCGTGGTGTCCACGCGATTGACCGCGCTCATGATCAGCACCACGTCGTGGGTGTCGGGCGCGCTTTCGAGTTCGGCGCCGAGGCGCGTTTCGACGGCGCTTAAATTGCCGAAAAACAGGCTCTCGTCGATTCTCAGGAAGAGCACTCCTGGGAGAGTTTCGACCCCATGCCGTTCGCTGTTGCGGAAGTGTTCGCTGCCGGCGATTCGGCCAACGACGGCGATATGCGGCGTGCTGGCGCGCAACAGCAGCGTGGCCAGCGACAAACCGACGCCCAGCGCTACGCCCCAGTCGAGGCCGAGGACCAGCACGCCCAAGGCGGTGCCGAGCAGCGCCAGCGCATCCGCGCGATCGTAGGCCCAGGCCTGGCGAAAGGCGTGCACGTCGATCATGCCGAGCGCGGCGATCACGATGCTCGCCGCCAGCACGGCCAGCGGCAGGCGGGCAAACCAGTGCGTTCCCGCAGCGACGACGAGCAGCATGGTGATGGCGGCGACGATGCTCGCCAGGGGGCTTTGCGCGCCCGCTGCGCTATTGATCGCTGAGCGTGACAGCCCGCCACCGACCGGCATGCCGCCATAAAACGCCGCAACGATGTTGGCCGTGCCGAGTCCCAACAGTTCGCGATTGGCATCGACCCGCTCGCGCCGCTTGATGGCGAGCGCCTGCGCCATGGTGATGTTTTGCACCATACCGATCAGTGTCAGAAGCAAGGCCGGGACGAACAGTGTCTTGAGCGAGGAGAGGCTGGGCGTGAAGAAGGCGAAGGAAGGCAGTCCTTCATGCACGCCGCCGACCACAGCGACGCCCTGGGTGCGATCCAGATCGAGTTCGACCACGGCCAGCGTGGCGGCCAGCAGAACGAGCAAAGGCATGATGCGGACCAAGAAGATGGCTTGTGGTGATGCTATCCCGATCCGGCGCAGGGCCTCGCCCAGCCAGCGCCGCGACGAGTAGAGCGCAGCCAGCGCCGCCAGACCAATCAGCAGGGTCGGCGGATTGCTCCCCGGCAGGTTATCGTACAGCGAGTGCAACTCCTGCCAAGTATCTGCGCCATCGATCGGCGTGCCGAGCAGGAGCTTGAGTTGGCTGAGAACGATCAGTATGGCGGACCCAGAAATAAAGCCGCTGATTACTGGTCGGCTGAGGAGTTGCGACAGAAAACCCAGACGCAGCAGGCCAAAACCGGCGATTAGGACGCCAGAGAGCAGCGCGAGGCCGGCGGCCAGGGCGATGTATTCGGGGCTGCCCGGCGTCGCGAGCGGACTGAGCAGCGCAAAGGTCATGATGGCGGTGACGGCAACCGGACCCACTGCCTGGGTCATGCTGCTGCCAAACAGTGCGTAGGCGATGACCGGAAAGATGCTGACATAGAGCCCGGCCTGTGGCGGCAGCCCGGCGAGCAGAGCATAGGCGAGGCTTTGCGGAATGACTAGCACCGCGACGATCAGCCCGGCGAGCAGGTCGGCGCTCAATTGCGCGCGGGGGTAATGCACGATCCAGTTGGGTAGCCACTGCGTCGGGAATTTCATCGTCAATTCAACTCCGATTTGGGGCGTAGTCCGGCGGCAAAGCGCGCTCGCCGTTTTCTTTCTTGGCGCATAAGCATTCGCTGATTCTGCCCTGCTTTGGCCCGAAAGTCACTTCGCGACAGCTTCCGAGGGGCGGCAAGGCGCGGTCATTGCGCAGCGATAATCCTGCGCCGAAAAAGTGCGCGCGGGATTCGTCCGCCGGCGTACCAGCTATTTGCGTCCGCCGCGCGCGCCGCCTTTGTCCCAGCCGTAGCGCACCGCGCGCTGCCAGCGCGTGCCGGGCTGCGGCGCGATATTCTGCACGGGCGGTGGCCCGGTTGGCACCGGCGGTCTACGGGCCGGGCGGGCGGGAAGTTTTGGCTTGCCGGTCATGAGGTTGGCGTATAGCGCTATGGTAAACTTTCAGATTACTTCAACGCTTCCGAGAATCCCATGCCCGGCAACACTTTCGGCACCTTGTTCACCGTTTCCTCGTTCGGCGAATCGCACGGCCCGGCCATCGGCTGCGTGGTCGATGGTTGCCCGCCCGGGCTGGAAATCTCCGCCGCCGACATCCAGGCCGAACTCGACCGCCGCAAACCGGGCACCTCGCGCCATGTAACGCAGCGCCGCGAACCCGATACGGTCGAGATTCTCTCTGGTGTTTTTGAAGGCAAGACGACTGGCACACCGATCGCCTTGCTGATCCGCAACCAGGACCAGCGCAGCAAGGACTACGGCAATATTGCCGAGACTTTCCGTCCGGGGCATGCCGACTATGCGTACACACAGAAATACGGCTTTCGCGACTATCGTGGCGGCGGCCGCTCGTCAGCGCGCGAGACAGCGGTGCGTGTGGCGGCCGGCGCGATCGCGCGCAAGTGGCTGGAGCAGCGGTATGGCGTGACGATTCGCGGCTGGATGAGTCAGCTTGGACCACTCGCGATTTCTTTCGTCGATGCCGGGCAGATCGACGAGAACCCGTTTTTCGCGCCGAACGCGGCGATCGTGCCGCAGCTCGAGGCTTACATGGACGAGCTGCGCAAGTCGGGCGATTCGGTCGGCGCGCAGATCACCGTGACGGCGGCCGGCGTCCCGCCGGGCTGGGGCGAACCCGTTTATGACCGCCTCGACGCCGATCTGGCCTACGCCATGATGGGCATCAATGCCGTGAAAGGCGTCGAGATCGGCGCCGGCTTCGCGAGCATTGTGCAGAAAGGCAGCGAGCACGGTGATGAGATGACGCCGCAGGGCTTTCTCTCCAACAACGCTGGCGGTGTACTTGGCGGTATTTCCACCGGGCAGGACATCGTCGTGAACATCGCGATCAAGCCGACCTCGAGCATCCGCCTGCCGCGCCGCTCGGTGAATCTGGCCGGCGAAGCGGCGATCGTTGAAACGCATGGTCGCCACGATCCTTGCGTCGGCATTCGCGCAACGCCGATCGCCGAGGCCATGCTGGCCCTGGTGCTGATCGATCACGCCCTGCGCCACCGTGCACAGTGCGGTGACGTCGTTTGTGCGACGGCGCGCATCCCGTCGCGGGCGCCGGGCGGAAGCTAGACGCCTAGGATGTTTGATGTTCGCAATTCATGGTCGATTCGTTGGTGTGCGCTGGTCATTTTGGGCGGCAAGAATGTCTCGCGGGTGTCAGGCCTCCGCGTTCAGCCAAATCCGTCCGTAGGTGGGCCCCTGAAATGCGTGAAATGAACCCTTGCTCAGGCAACCCTGAAGCCGCTGTTCGCCAGAGCATGGCAGTGCCCCACAGTCGAAATCGGTGTTTCGCTAAAGGCGTCATGGATGAGCACCAGCGGGTCAGAGACCTGGAAACTCGTCTGCGTACTCGCGAAAAAACGTTGAGGAGCCTATCCTCTTACCCGGTATTCCCATTGGTCGAAAAAAGGGCCTCCACCCATGACGCAATCGATAACTCCAGCAACAACCGATTTTGTTTCGCAGATCATAGAAAACGACCTCAGAGCAAACAAGCACGGTGGGCGTGTTACGACGCGCTTTCCGCCGGAGCCTAACGGCTATCTTCACATCGGACACGCCAAATCGATCTGTCTGAACTTCGGGATTGCCGAAAAATACCAAGGCGCCTGCAATCTCCGGCTGGATGATACGGACCCGTCGGGCGAGTCCATGGAATACGTGGAGTCGATTATTCATGATGTTCGCTGGCTGGGATTCGACTGGGGCGACCGTCTGTTTTATTCCTCCAATTATTTCGAGCAGCTCTATTCTTTCGCTGTCGAGTTGATCAAAACTGGCAACGCCTACGTTTGTAGCTTGAATGCTGATGACGTACGGGAGCGCCGTGGATCTTTTACCGAATCCGGTACCGAGAGTCCCTATCGAAGCCGTACGGTGGAAGAGAATCTGGACATGTTTTCCCGAATGCGGCAAGGCGAGTTTGATGATGGCGCCCATACCCTTCGCGCCAGGATTGATATGTCGTCGCCAAATCTGGTCATGCGGGACCCGGTGATCTTCCGCATCAAACGGGAACCGCACTATAGAACGGGAAGTACATGGGCGATCTATCCGATGTACGATTTTGCCCATTGTCTTTCCGATGCCATGGAAGGAATTACCCATTCCATTTGTACCCTGGAGTTCGAAAACAATCGCCCTCTCTACGACTGGATCGTAGAGAAACTGATTTCCGGTGACCGCCCTCAGCAGATCGAATTTGCCCGTCTTAATTTGAGCTATACGATTCTCAGCAAGCGCAGGCTCATTGAATTGGTGAAAAAGGGGTTTGTGCAGGGCTGGGATGATCCGCGCCTGCCGACTTTGGCAGGCATGCGGCGCCGGGGCTTTGGCCCTCAGGCCATCCGAAATTTCTGTATGGAAATCGGTGTCGCGAAAAACGACAATTTGATTGATTTGTCGCTGCTGGAACATTGCGTTCGCGAGGATCTCAATGACCGGGCACCAAGGGCAATGTGTATTTTGCGGCCTTTGCGGGTCGTGATCGACAATTACCCGGAAGGCGAGATCGAACAGTTTGAATGCCCAAACCATCCGCAACATCCTGAAATGGGGGCGCGCAAGGTCCCTTTTTCCAAAGTGCTCTATATCGAGCGTGATGATTTCTTGGAAGATCCGCCAAAGAAATACCATCGCCTTGGACCTGGCCGGGAAGTCCGGCTTCGCAACGCGTACGTGATCGCTTTTGAAAGCGCGTTAAAGGACGAGAAAACCGGCGAGGTGCTGGAGTTGCATTGCACCTACGATCCGACGACCCGCGATGCGCCTCCTGCCGACGGACGCAAGGTGCAAGGGGTTATCCACTGGGTCGCGGCAGAGCATTGCTGGCCCGTTGAGGTGCGTTTGTACGACCGCTTGTTCAGTATTCAGGATCCGGGAAGCGAGGAAGACTTTACGCGCTATGTGAATCCCGATTCCTTGCAGGTTCTGGCCACATGCTACGCCGAGCTGAACTTGAAAGAGGCGACGCCAGGAAGCCAATATCAGTTTGAAAGGCTGGGGTACTTTTGTGCCGATGAGAAGGATACGAAACCGGGCAAGCCGGTCTTCAATCGCATCGTGCCCCTGAGGGATTCGTGGGCGAAGATGGCAGCGGGAGAAAAAAACTAGGATTGGCTGGGGAACAAGGATTTGAACCTTGATTAACGGAGTCAGAGTCCGTCGTCCTACCAGTTGAACGATTCCCCATCAAGAAATACAACTCACGCCCTACTGTTCTTCGCCACTAGAGCCAAATTTCGGGCGGTGGAACGTAGTGCCGACGCGTTCCTTTGCGGCGGACGCAATGGTATCACTCGGCGAAAGACAGGGGAAGATGCTTCTACGTATCTGTGCGGTGGTTTGTTGATCAAATCGTCCGAATCGCTATCGGTTTTTGAATATTTAACAGTTTCTGAGAGAGGTTTTTGATGTTCGCCGGGGAAAAAATCCGAACCCGTTTTGCGCCTTCCCCAACGGGGTATCTCCATATCGGCGGGGCGCGGACAGCCCTATTCAACTGGCTGTATGCCCGGCATCACGGCGGCACCTTTATCCTACGGGTTGAAGACACGGACCAGCAGCGGTCCACCGAAGAATCGACCAAGGCGATTCTCGACGCCATGACTTGGCTGAACCTAACTTGGGATGAAGGCCCGTTTTTCCAGGCGGAGCGTGTCGATCTCCACCAACAGATGGTGCAACAGCTGGTCGCCGAAGGAAAGGCCTATTACTGCAACTGCACGCCCGAAGCCTTGGACGAAATGCGGAAAACCGCTCTGGCCGAGGGGCGTCGACCCAAGTACGATGGTGCGTGCCGGGAGAAGCATCTCGGCCCCGGGGAGAATACAGTAATCCGTTTCCGCGGCCCCGATTCTGGCATAACGGTTGTTGACGACCTCATCAAGGGGCCAATTCGTTTCAACAACGAAGAACTCGACGATCTGATTATCGAGCGGAGCGACGGTTATCCAACGTACAACTTTGCCGTCGTTGTTGACGATGCCCTGATGGGCATTACGCATGTCATTCGCGGGGATGACCATGTCAACAATACGCCCCGCCAGATTCTCCTGTATGAGGCCCTTGGCTATCCCCTGCCGCGTTTCGGCCATGTTCCCATGATTCTCGGCGATGACAAGGCGCGGCTGAGCAAACGTCACGGCGCCACGTCTGTCATCGCTTACAAGGACCAAGGCTATCTCCCTGAAGCACTCGTGAATTACCTAGCCCGTCTTTCCTGGTCGCACGGCGACCAGGAGTTTTTCACCCACCAAGAACTGATTCGCCTCTTTGATCTGGATGCCGTAGGCAAATCTGCTGCGATCTTCAATCCAGAAAAGCTCCTCTGGCTGAACCAGCACTACATCAAGGAATGTTCAGAAGAGCGTTTAGCGGCCGAGGTCATTCCTTTTTGGAGAAAAATGAACGTCCCCGTTGCCGACAAGACTTATGCCGCGAGGGTTGCTGCAGATCTGAAGGGTCGCTCCAAAACCTTTATTGAAATGGCAGAAGCGGGTGTCTTCTATTTCCAGGACGACGTGACCTACGATGCTGCGGCGGCGGAAAAATTTCTAGTCCCCGAGGCTGCAGGCCCGCTGAAGGCTATATCGGAGAAATTGCCAGCGCTTACGGACTATACGAAAGAGGGTATTGATACCTTTCTGAAGGCCATTGCTGAAGCGAGCGACGTCAAGATGAAGCTTGTCGCCCAGCCCCTCAGGGTCGCCCTCTCGGGAAAAACAATCAGCCCCGGTCTCGATGAAATGATGATCACGTTAGGGAAGGACCGGGTCTTGAAGCGGATTGACAGCGCGCTCAGATTCATTGGGAAGGCTAGGAATGACAGCCCCTCTATATAAATGATAGACTGCCAGCCGTTAACGATCCTGTTTTTGCAAAGGGTCTTCCTTGCTTATGGTCCCATCGTCTAAGGGTTAGGACGCTGGCCTCTCACGCCGGAAATAGGGGTTCGATTCCCCTTGGGACTACCATAATGTTTGGGTAACAAGGCGTGTCAGACGACTCTGCCTCGGTTCCGCCCGAATGCCGTTACAAGTCGCTTTCGCCCTTCGCTTGCGGTGAACGTTCTGACCCGACAGGTATCCAAAGAATGGACGTCTCTTCTGGGCGCAGCTGGGCCCTCCATCCGCTTTAACATGAACTACTCCAACCAAGTCGCTGAGCGATTGGATGGCCGAACTCGAATCCGAGCGTAATACCTTGGTGCTGTTGCAGACGATCCCCGGCGTCGACCTGATCGGCGCCGCCATGCTGCTGGTTGAGATTGGCACCGATATGGATGTTTTCGGCAGTGCAGACCGCCTCGCTTCATGGGTCGGCATCTGTCCTGGCAACAACGAGTCGGCTGGCAAGCGCAAGTCTGGCCACCTCCGTAAGGGCAACCTCTACGTCCGTCGCCTGCTTTGCGAGTTCGCCCATGCCGCCAGTCGAACGACGTCCGTGTTCAAGTCAAAGTTCCAGTCGCTCGTCGTTCGGCGTGGCTACAAGCGCGCCATCATCGCCATCGGCCACAAGATTCTCCGCACCATCTTCTTCATCCTCAAGCGGCGCGAACATTACCGGGATTCCACCACTGACTATGAAGCGCTTTCCGTTCAACGTAACGCCCCGCGCTGGATCAAGGCTCTGACCAAGTTCGGCTTCATCGCACCGGCCCGAGCCTGACCGCCAAAATCCTCTTTCGCATGATCTTTACTGCTCAGGACAAACCTCGGCCTGATCACCATCTCTTTCACGCTAAAGGTTCGCAAGCGAACCAGTACGGATTGCGTGGAGCCCCTCGCGCATTGGGTGGATAAGAGGCCCGCGGAGTTTGTCGCAGCGTGGCATATGCTCCGGATGTAAGCCACGGATTACGGATGCCGGGAATTCCGAGTCGTTTTCTTCTATAGTTGGAAGCTCGGTGGCCGCGTCCTGTGGTTGCCCGTTTTCGATGAGGACGACGATCATGCATCCCCCGCTCCTGTCGCACGACCTATATCAGGAATTCCCGGATCTCGCCGGCAATATTGACCGGTTGCAAGTGTCGAATCCCCGCTTCGCCCGCCTGCTGGAGGAACACCGCGCGGTGGACAAAGAAATTGTCGGTGCCGAAAAGGGCGCCACTTTGCTTGATGCCGTGGCACTTGAGGAATTGAAGCGTCGGCGCGTCCGCTTGAAGGACGAGTTGTGCCAGTTGCTCAAGGAGGACTGAATCCGGCGCGATGTATCCGGTAAAATTGCCGGATGCATCGACTCCCCTACTGGCGCCTGTCCGGCTACTACTTTTTCTATTTTGCCTTCATCGGCGCGTTTTCGCCCTATTTCGGGCTGTACCTCCAGTCGCTCTCGTTTTCCGCCTGGGACATTGGCTTGCTGATGTCGCAGATGCAGTTGATGCGCCTGTTCGGGCCGTATCTCTGGGGCTCGCTCGCCGACCGTCTGGCGCGCCGCGTGGCGATTGTCCGCCTGGCCGGCGTGATCGGCCTGGCCGGTTTTTCCACTTTCTTCTTCGTGCACAGTTTTAACGCGTATCTCGTCGCCATGGCGCTACTCGCCTTTTTCTGGAGCGCCTCGCTGCCCCTCGTCGATACGCTGACTTTCGAGCACTTGCGCGAGGAGCCGGCGCGTTATAGCCGGGTCCGTGTCTGGGGGTCGGTCGGTTTTATCATCGCCGTCATGGGCACCGGCGCTGTGCTTGATTATCGGCCACTGGACAGCCTCCTTTGGGTGATCAGCGCTATCCTTGCCGGCATCCTGTTCTACGGCTTCCTAGTGCCCGAGGCGCCAGTGGCACAGCACGTCGCGGCACATCCGCCGGTCGGCGAAATTCTGCGCCAGACGCGCGTCAAGGCACTGTTTGCCTCGTGTTTCGCGATGTCGGCGGCGCACGGTGCGCTCTACGTCTTTTACTCGATCTACCTTTCCGACCACGGCTACAGCAAGTCGCTGGTCGGCGGCTTGTGGTCGCTGGGCGTGTTGGCCGAGATCGTTGTCTTCATTTTTATGGCGCGGCTCATGCGCCGCTTCGGCCTGCGCAAGATATTGCTGGCCAGCTACGCCGCGGCCGTGCTGCGTTTCCTGATGATCGGCTGGGGTGTCGACTCGCTGCCCGTGATCGTCCTCGCGCAACTGCTGCACGGACTGACCTTCGGGTCCTACCACGCGGCCTCGATCGCCGCGGTGAACCGCTGGTTTCCGGGTCGCTGCCAGGCGCGCGGGCAGGCGCTCTATTCGAGCCTGTCGTTTGGCGCAGGGGGTTTGCTCGGCGGGTTGGTCAGCGGCTGGATGTGGGATGGGCTCGGCGCGCCACTGACCTATACGTTGAGCGCCGTTTTTGCATTGCTGGGCCTCGCCTTTGTGACGGCCTGGGTGCGCGAATGCGACGTGGCGGATGTCAGAGACGAGGGGAACTCGGGCGTTGTTGATCGGTCTTCGTCGCGATGAGCGCCCGGATAAACTTGATAGGACCCGCTCGCTGCCTGTCTTTCGCACTGGCCCTCGTGCTCGCCGCAGGTTGCGCCACGGTGCGGACCACGGCCGGCGGCGCCGTCGGGGTCGAGCGTGAGCAGACGATGCTCGTTTCGTCGAACGAGGTGAACCGTTCGGCCGACAAGGCGTACCGCGAGACCGTGCGCGAAGCGCAGGCGAAGGGGCTGCTGAACCGCGATGCCCTCGAAGTCGAGCGGGTGCGGGGCATCGCACGGCGCCTGATTGCGGCGACCGCTGTTTTCCGAACGGATGCGCCGGGCTGGCGGTGGGAGGTCAATGTGCTCAGTTCGAAGGAGCTCAATGCTTGGTGTATGCCGGGCGGCAAAATTGCCGTCTACACGGGCCTGATTGAGCAGTTGCACGTGACCGACGATGAATTGGCCGCCGTGATGGGGCACGAAATCGCGCACGCCCTGCGTGAACATGGCCGCGAGAAGGCCGGGCAGGCGGCCGGCGTCGGACTGGCGGCGGCGATCGGGGGCGCGCTGCTCGGCGCGCAACTTGGCGTCGATCCGAGCCTCGGCCAGAACGTTCTCGGTTCGGTCGGCGATCTGGCCTTCATGCGTCCCAATTCGCGCGGCATGGAGCAGGAGGCGGACCGCATCGGCATCGAACTGGCGGCTCGCGCCGGCTACGATCCGCAGGCGGCGATCACCTTGTGGGAGAAAATGGGGCGCGTCGCGGGCGGGCAACCGCCGCAGTGGTTGTCGACGCACCCATCGCACGAGTCGCGGATCACCGACTTGCGCGGTTACGCCGATCGCGTGCGGCCGCTCTATCTGGCTGCACGTAGACGCGGCTGAGCGGGTCCCGTCCGACGGCTGACAGGAGCGCCGGCCCTGTGACATAATTAACGGTTCCCATTGGCCGCGCGCGGCCTAACTTCGCCGGATAGCTGACTATGCTGCAAACCTTATACGACAAGCTCTGGCAGAACCACGTGGTGCACGAAGAAGCCGACGGCACCGCGCTGCTTTACATCGACCGCCACCTGGTGCACGAAGTGACCAGCCCGCAAGCCTTCGAAGGGCTCAAACTGGCCGGGCGCAAGCCGTGGCGCGTCTCCTCGGTGGTGGCCACGGCCGACCACAATACGCCGACCGATCACTGGGATCGCGGCATCGTGGATCCCGTTTCGCGTCTGCAGGTGGAAACCCTCGACGCCAATATCCGTGAAGTCGGTGCGCTCGCCTATTTTCCGTTCAAAGATCCGCGCCAGGGCATTGTTCACGTGGTCGGCCCGGAAAACGGCGCCACGCTGCCCGGCATGACGGTTGTATGCGGCGACTCGCACACGAGTACTCACGGCGCTTTCGGTTGTATGGCCCACGGCATCGGCACCTCCGAGGTCGAGCATGTGCTGGCCACGCAGTGCTTGCTGCAAAAGCGCTCGAAGACCATGCAACTGCGCGTCGAAGGCGTGCTCGGCAAGGGCGTTACCGCCAAGGATGTTGCGCTCGCCATTATTGGCCGCATCGGCACCGCGGGCGGCACCGGTTACGCCATCGAATTCGCCGGCAGCGCCATCCGCGGGCTGTCCATGGAAGGCCGCATGACATTGTGCAACATGGCCATCGAGGCCGGGGCGCGCTTGGGCTTCATTGCGGTCGACGACATCACGATCAATTACGTGAAGGGCCGTCCGTTTGCGCCGAAAGCCGGCGATTGGGATCGTGCCGTCGCTTACTGGCGGACCTTGCACAGTGATCCCGGTGCCCAGTTCGACAGCGTCGTCGACATGCGGGCCGAAGAAATCAAGCCGCAGGTGACCTGGGGTACGTCGCCCGAGATGGTCGTGGCGATCGACGCCTGCGTGCCCGACCCGGCGAAGGAAAAGGATCCGGTGAAGCGCGAAGGCATGGAGCGCGCACTGCAATACATGGGTCTGAATCCGAATACGCCGATTAAGGCGATCAAGGTTGACAAGATATTTATCGGCTCGTGCACCAACTCGCGCATTGAGGATCTGCGCGCCGCCGCGGCTGTCGTCAGGGGCCGGCAGGTGGCGGCTAACATCATGCTGGCGCTGGTCGTGCCGGGTTCTGGTCTGGTAAAGCAGCAGGCGGAGCGCGAAGGCCTGGACAAGATTTTTGTGGCCGCTGGTTTCGAGTGGCGCGAGCCAGGTTGCTCGATGTGTCTGGCGATGAACGCCGACCGTCTGGAGCCGGGTGAGCGCTGTGCATCGACCTCGAACCGCAACTTCGAAGGGCGGCAGGGGGCGGGCGGGCGCACGCATCTGCTGAGCCCGGAAATGGCGGCCGCGGCGGCGATTGCCGGGCATTTTGCCGATGTTCGTGAAATTCTTTGAAGCAGGAAGCGACGATGAACAAGTTCAATCGCCTTGACGGCTTGGTGGCGCCGCTCGATCGGGCCAACGTCGATACTGACGCGATTATCCCGAAGCAGTTCCTGAAGTCGATCAAACGTTCCGGCTTCGGCCCGAATCTGTTCGACGAATGGCGCTACATGGACGTCGGCCAACCCGGCCGTGACAACTCGCAGCGGCCGCGCAACCCGAATTTTGTGCTCAATCAGCCGCGCTATCAGGGTGCGCAGATTCTGCTGACGCGCCAGAACTTTGGTTGCGGCAGCTCGCGCGAGCATGCGCCTTGGGCGCTGCTTGATTTCGGCTTTGTGGTGGTGATCGCCGAGAGCTTTGCCGACATCTTCTTCAACAACTGCTTCAAGAACGGCATCTTGCCGATCGCGCTGCCGGCCTCCGAAATCGACGCGCTGTTCGCACAGGTCGACGCGACACCGGGCTACCGGCTGACCGTCGATCTTGAGCGGCAGGTCGTTATTCGCCCGGACGGCAAGGCGCTGCCTATCGCCGTCGACGCGTTCCGCAGGGAATGTCTGCTCAATGGCTGGGACGACATCGGTCTGACCCTGCGTCACGCCGAACTGATCAAGACTTTCGAAGAAAAACGCCGCCATGATCAACCGTGGCTGTTTTCGTAAAAATAGGAATGACGATGAAAATTTGCGTATTGCCGGGTGATGGTATTGGCCCCGAAATCATGGCGCAAGCCGTGCGCGTGTTGCGCGCGCTGGATCTGAAGTTCGAAATGGAAGAGGCGCTGCTGGGCGGCAGCGCCGTCGACGCGACCGGCGACCCCTATCCGGAAGCGACCCAACGGCTCGCCCAGGCGGCCGATGCCGTGCTGCTCGGCGCCGTCGGCGGCCCGAACTGGGACGCGCTGCCGCGCGAGCAGCGACCAGAGCGCGGCCTGCTCGGCATCCGCAAACAGCTCGGCCTGTTCGCTAATCTGCGGCCGGCGATCCTGTATCCTGAACTGGCCAATGCGTCGACGCTGAAGCCTGAGGTCGTTGCCGGCCTCGACATCCTGATTGTGCGTGAACTGACCGGCGACATCTATTTCGGCCAGCCGCGCGGCATCGAGGTCCGTAATGGCGAGCGTTTTGGCTTCAATACCATGCACTACACGGAGAGCGAAATCCGCCGCATCCTGCGCGTCGCTTTCGAGGCAGCCCGCAAGCGCAACAAGAAGCTGTGCTCGGTCGACAAGATGAACGTGCTCGAATGCACGCAGCTGTGGCGCGATGTGGCGATCGAAGTGGCGCCTGAATACCCGGATGTGGCGCTGTCACACATGCTGGTTGATAACGCCGCCATGCAGCTCGTGCGCAACCCGAAGCAGTTCGACGTGATGGTCACTGGCAATATGTTCGGCGATATCCTGTCCGATGAGGCATCGATGCTGACCGGCTCGATCGGCATGTTGCCCTCGGCCTCGCTGGATGCCAACAACAAGGGCTTGTACGAGCCGAGCCACGGTTCGGCGCCGGACATCGCTGGCAAAGGCGTGGCCAATCCGCTGGCAACGATTCTCTCGGCGGCGATGATGCTGCGTTACACTTTCGCCCAGGAGGAAGCCGCATTGCGCATCGAGCGTGCGGTGAAGACCGTGTTGGCACAGGGCTTCCGTACCGGCGATATTTACGAGGCCGGTACCAGGAAGGTCGGCACCAGTGAAATGGGCGACGCCGTGCTGGCAGCGCTGTAAATCGCATTATTGGCTAGGGGTGGAAGCATGAAGAAGGTTGGTCTGGTGGGCTGGCGTGGCATGGTGGGCTCGGTCCTCATGCAACGCATGGTGGAAGAGCGCGATTTCGATCACATCGAACCGGTGTATTTTTCGACCTCGACGGTAGGCGGCAAGGCGCCGACGCTGGGCGGCAAGGAGGCAGGCAGCCTGCAGGATGCACTGTCGATCGATGTACTTAGACAGTGCGACATTATCATTACCTGTCAGGGCGGCGACTACACCAAGGAAGTCTTCCCAAAATTGCGCGCTACGGGATGGAACGGCCACTGGATCGACGCGGCGTCAACGCTGCGCATGGAACAGGATGCCGTGATCGTCCTTGATCCGGTCAATCTGAACGTCATCCAGGATGCGCTGGCCAAGGGCGGGAAGAACTGGATCGGTGGCAATTGCACGGTCTCGTTGATGCTGATGGGGATCGGCGGCCTATTCCAGCAAGACCTGGTCGAGTGGGTCAGCGCCATGACCTACCAGGCGGCCTCCGGCGCTGGAGCGCAGAACATGCGCGAGTTGCTTTTACAGATGGGCGCGCTGCATGACGCGGTGAAAACCGAACTGGCTGATCCGGCATCGGCGATTCTCGACATCGACCGCAAGGTTGCCGAGACGATGCGCGCGGCGAGCTTTCCGACCAAGAACTTCCGCAATACGGCGCTGGCCGGCAGCCTGATCCCGTGGATCGACGTCCCGGTTGACAACGGCCAGTCGAAGGAAGAGTGGAAGGGGGGGGCCGAATGCAACAAGATCCTCGGCCGGGCGGCGTTTCGCGCGGCCGGCAGTATCCCCATTGACGGCCTGTGCGTGCGTATCGGCGCCATGCGCTGCCACTCACAGGGCTTGACCATCAAGCTGAAGAAGGATGTGCCGCTCGATGAAGTGAGCGACATCATCGCCCGTGCCAACGACTGGGTGACAGTGGTGCCCAACGAGCGCGAAATCAGCGAGCGCGACCTGACTCCCGCCGCCGTCACGGGAACGTTGGCGGTGCCGGTCGGCCGTCTGCACAAACTGGCCATGGGGCCGGACTATCTCGGGGCCTTTACGGTCGGCGACCAACTATTGTGGGGAGCGGCCGAGCCGTTGCGTCGCATGTTGCGTGTCTTGCTCGAAAACTGATGGCCGAACCAAGAAACCGGGCTTGAACGCCCGTTTTTCTTCATTTTCCGTCTGCTCCTACATAACAAGCAAGTTTAGCTTGCATGGGTAACTTCATGATGTTATTTTAATAATTCCGATTTCGACGCTCAGGGTGGGTCGCGCCGTGGCCAAAAACACACAATACACACAAAAAAATCTCAGACAGCGTAGCTGCGCTTTGGCGGTCGCGTCGTGTCTTGCGCTTTCGGGGTTGCCTCTGGCGGCCCAAGCTGCCGGGCTTGGTAAGGTGACCGTTTTCTCGGCTCTCGGCCAACCTTTGCGCGCCGAGGTCGAACTCTCCGCAACGCGCGAAGAACTTTCCGGGATGCGGGCTCAGTTGGCGTCGATCGAGTCGTTCCGCCAGGCCGGACTCGACTACGCGACCACACTACTCGGGATCACCTTTGTCATTGACAAGCGTGCCAACGGCCAGTCGGTTATCAAACTCAGTTCCGATAAGCCAATCAATGACCCGTTTGTCGACATGCTGCTCGAACTTAACTGGCCGTCCGGCCGTCTAGTTCGCGAGTACACCTTCCTGCTTGATCCACCCGAACTGGCCACCAAGGCCGCCGCACTTGCCGCGCCGACGGTAGCGAAGCCGGTTGCGCCGAGTCGTCCCGCTGCCGAGGCGCGCGCCGCTCAGCGGCCGGAAGCACCCCCGCCCCGATCCCGCGTCCGGGAAGAAGCCAGAGAACCTGCCGAAGCGGGCGCTACGCATGTGGTGAAACGCGGCGATACGCTGCGCAAGATCGCCAGCGAAACCAGACCCGAGGGCGTTTCGCTCGAGCAGATGCTGGTCGGCCTGTTCCGCGCTAACCAGGACGCTTTCGACGGGCGCAACATGAATCGTCTGAAGGCGGGAAAAATTCTCTCGGTGCCTGAAAAGGCGAGTGTTGAGGCAGTTTCCGAAGGCGAGGCGAGGAAGATCGTCCTCGCCCAGTCGTCCGACTGGAACGCTTATCGTCGCAAACTGGCGGGCGTGGCGGCGCAGGCACCGGCGAAGGACGAGACCGGCAAGCAGGAAGCGGGCGGTAAGATTTCCGCCAAGGTCGAAGACAAAGCGGCGCCGGCCGCCGAGCCAAAGGATCAGGTCAAGGTTTCCAAGACCGAAACAACCGGCACCAAGACGGGCGCGGCGGCAAAGCACGGCGAAGAAGACTTGATTGCCAAGGAAAAAGCCCTCAAGGAAGCCAACGATCGCCTGGCCAGCCTTGAGAAGAACGTCAACGAACTGCAGAAGCTCGTTGAGTTGAAGAATCAGAACTTGGCCGAGTTACAGAAGCAGGCAGCCGCCAAAGCCGTTCCGGCCGAGGCCAAGAAGTCCGAGGCCGCGGTCAAGCCACAGCCGGCCGCTCCCGTTGTCGCTCCCGCCGCCGCTCCCGTTGTCGCTCCGGCTCAGGTGCAGCCTGAACCGGCGCCAGTTGCCGCGGAAAAGCCGCTTGTCGCCAAGCCATCCGAACCCGTCGCCGTCAAGGCGGAAGAAGCGAAGCCTGAGCCGAAGCCTGCCCCGCCCGCGCAGCCTGCGCAGGTTGTGCCGGCTCCCCAGCCAGCGGAAGAACCGGGTTTCCTCGATGACTTGTTGGGCAATCCATTGCTGTTGGCGGGTGGTGGCCTGCTTGCGCTACTTGCCGGATATTTTGTCTACAAGCGCCGCCGTCAGGACGAAAGCGAAGTGCCGCTGGCAATCAGCAGCACGCTGTCGCAGCCAAGCGGCGACCTGTCCGGGAATTCCGTCTTCCGCAGCACCGGCGGACAGAGTGTCGATACCTCTCATACGCCGGCGCAGACCGATTTCAGCCAGGCAGGGCCGGGCAGTATTGATACCGACGAAGTCGATCCGGTGGCCGAAGCCGATGTATACATGGCCTATGGCCGCGATGCACAGGCCGAGGAGATTCTGCTGGAAGCCAAGCAGAAAGACCCGAAGCGCTATGCCATTCACCTTAAATTGCTCGAAATCTATTCGAACCGCAAGAATGTCAAACAGTTCGAAGCCTTGGCGACCGATCTTTATTCCGAAACCGGCGGTGTTGGCGTCGAATGGGAAAAGGCGGCGGCAATGGGGCTTAAGCTAGATCCGCAGAACCCATTGTTCGGCGGTGCCGCGCAGCCCGTCCCGCCGTCTTTTGATGCCGACGCGACCGTTGTCGTGTCCGCACAGTCACTTAACAACACGGTTACGCTGCCGGGGCAGTTGTCGCAGCTTGCCGAGGCGGCAAGCATCGAGCCCTCGCCGGTCTTAACTCCGGACGTTCCGCTCACGATGGAGCCGGAGGCTGCGCCGGAGTTGGAGCCAGTGCCGGAGCCCGCGCCGCAGGCCGCTGACGAAGCGGCCGAACTAATGAGCCTCGATTTTGACCTTGGCGTTGGCGACAGCAAAGAAGTGCCTCCCGCCGCCGAGTTTAAGCAGAATCTGGAAACCACTGTGACCTTGCCGGAAGCCACCGGCAACGCTGCAGATGCCGAAAAACCGGCGGTAGCCGAAGCCGAGACCGCAGCGCTGGATTTTGACTTCAATCTGCCCGAGATTTCGCTGCCGACTGAACGCACCGCCACGCCTCCTTCCGCTGAAGCAGAGAATGACGGCCCTGCCATGCTCGATTTTGACCTCGGGATTGAGTCGATACCCGTCGCGCCTGAAGTGCCTGCCGAACCACCGATAGCGCTTGCCAAACCGCTAGTGCCTGCTGAACCGCTAGTGCCTGCAGAACCGCTAGCGCCGGCCGAACCGCTAGCGCCTGCCGAAGATGAATCGATCGAAGCGTTCGATATTGGCGCCGTCGATGACGGCGCCCTTGAGTTTGACGTCAAGCTGACCGAATCGACGGTTCTGGGGCAGCCGATGCAGATGCCGTCCTTCGATTTGTCGTCGATCAGTCTTGATCTTGACGAGCCTGAGCAGCCCAAGGCCCCGCAGGTTGCGCCCGCGAGCGAGCCGTCGACAGCAGCCGAATTCGATACCGCCCAGATCGAAACAGTCGTTAACCCTGATTTTTCGACGGAGCAGTCCGAAACCGTGGTTAATCCGCAGCTCGGGACGGACCTCGATATCGCAGAGGAACTTGACATTACGCCGAGCGAAGAAGTCGCGACCAAGTTGGACCTCGCCAAAGCCTACGAAGAAATGGGCGATTTGGAAGGTGCGCGCGAACTTTTGCAGGAAGTTATCAAGGAAGGTAATGCCGAGCAGCAGGAAAAGGCCCAGGCAATCCTGGCCAAATTCGGCGAATAAGCCGGAACGCAAGTAAAATACTGGCCGTAGCTCCGCAAGGGGCTACGGCCTTTTTCTTTGAGTGCAGCAATCACCTTGGAAATTTTCATGCTGGGAGTCGCCCTGCATCCGACCACTCGTCTTGCCGTCTGGCTGCTGCTACTGTTGGCTGTCCAGTGCCTAGACGGGTGGGGGCTGGTGGCGGCTTTCGCGGCTTTACCCCTGCTTGGCCGGAACGTCCTGCGGCGCGGCGGACGGCTCGCCTGGCGGGCGCGATGGCTGCTGGGGTCCTTGTTCATCATCTTTTCCTGGGGGGTGGCCGGCGAGCCCCTCTGGCAGGGTATTGCCGCGCCCACGCGCGAAGGTTTGCTCGATGCGATGACACATCTCGGGCGACTGCTGCTGGTGCTGATTGCCGTCGCTGCTTTCTTTGAAGCGCTGCCGCTGCCCGAACTGCTGACCGCCACGCACCGCTTGCTTCAGCCTTTGCGGCGCTATGGTCTCGATCCGGATCGGGGCGTGGTTCGTCTGATGCTGGTGCTGCGTTATGTCGAGACGCTGCCGCGTCCACGCGACTGGCGTACGCTGCTTGACGCGCCGGCCGCCGGGGTCAGCGAAGTTGTCGAGTTGAACGATCGTCCGTTGCGCCGGGCAGACTATCTCGTCATGCTCGCCGCCGGCGTCGCTGTCTCCGTCTTTTGTTGGCATTAGATCGACCGGATGAGAATCGCCCTCGGCGTCGAATATGAAGGCAGCGCGTTTCGCGGCTGGCAGACGCAGCCCGCTGGCGGGACGGTGCAAGATGCGCTGGAAGCCGCGCTGTGGCGGATCGCCGGCGTGCCGATCAAGGTTGTTTGTGCCGGACGTACCGACGCGGGCGTGCATGCAACGGGGCAGGTGGCGCACTTCGATACCAGGGCTGAACGTCCGCTGTCGGCCTGGGTGCGTGGCGTCAACACCTTTTTGCCGGCGACGGTCGCCGTCCGCTGGGCGCAGCCGGTCGCCGACGATTTTCACGCGCGCTTCTCGGCGTATGGACGCCGCTATCGCTACGTGTTGATCAACCGCCCGCAGCGACTCGGCGTCTGGCATGGGCACGCCGGCTGGTACCATCATCCGCTCGACGTCGACGCGATGCAGAAAGCAGCCAATCTGTTGCTCGGCGAGCACGATTTCTCGGCCTTTCGTGCGGCCGACTGCCAAGCCAAGTCGCCGGTGAAGACGGTGCGACAGGCGACGGTTCGGCGCAGCGGCGATCTGCTGGTTTTCGATTTCGAAGCAGGGGCCTTCTTGCACCACATGGTGCGCAACCTGGTCGGTAGCCTCGTCTATATTGGACAGGGAAAATATCCGCCCGCGTGGATTGCCGAATTGCTCGCCGCTGCCGATCGCCGTCTCGCTGCGCCGACTTTTGCGGCGGCTGGGCTCTATCTTGTCGGCGTCAGATACGAAGCACGCTGGGGTCTGCCTGCCGACGAAGAGCTTTTCCTGCCGGGCATGCCAGGGATCTAGAAAACGGGAATGATTGCGACGATGAAACCACGGATCAAGATTTGCGGAATCACCCGCAGCGAGGATATGCAGACCGCCATCGCCGCGGGAGCCGATGCGATTGGCCTCGTCTTCTACCCGCCCAGCCCGCGCTATGTCGATTTGTCGACGGCTGCTGGTCTGGCGCGTGCGGTGCCGCCCTTCGTGACCATCGTCGGCCTGTTCGTCAATGCCGATCCGGCGGTTGTCAGGGCGGCACTGGCGGCCTTACCGATCCATCTGCTGCAGTTTCATGGCGACGAGGACGAAGCCTATTGTCGGCAATTCGATCGACCTTACGTGAAGGCGGCGCGCGTGAAGGAGGGGGTGGATTTGGTACAATACGCGGCTGCTTTTCCTTCGGCCCAGGCCATTTTGCTGGATGCTTTCGTCGAGGGCTACGGTGGCGGGGGCAAAGTCTTCGACTGGTCGCTCGTGCCTGACAGGCTAGGCAAGCCGATCGTGCTCTCCGGCGGGCTCGATACCAGCAACGTCGGGGAAGCGATCCTCCGGGTTCGGCCGGCCGCCGTCGATGTCTCCTCGGGCGTCGAGGCGACCACGGGGGTCAAGGACGCGGAGAAAATACGTGCTTTCGTCGCGGCGGTACGTGCGACCGGTGCGATGCCGACCGATTGAGGCGGGAACGGCGAATTGAGCAACATGCGGAACAGGAGATTCATGCGCAAGAAACCGGGCGGTCGCACACGTAGTTGCTGGCGACGCAATTTCGCCAACCACACCTGAAGCGGGCGACGTTTGATTTCGTTTTCACGGTTCTTCCGTCTACTTTCTGTCGCATCCGCTTCAAGGAGAACTCATGGTTGCCCCTCTTTACGATCTGCCTGACGCGCGTGGCCATTTCGGTCCCTATGGCGGCGTCTTCGTGTCCGAGACACTGATTGCCGCCCTCGAAGAACTCAAGGATGCCTACGCCGTCGCGCAGCGCGACCCGGCGTTCATTGCGGAGTTCGAAGACGACCTCAAGCACTATGTCGGCCGTCCGAGCCCCGTGTACCACGCCAAACGCTGGTCGGCGTTGCTCGGCGGAGCGCAGATTTACCTCAAACGCGAGGATTTGAATCACACCGGGGCGCATAAGATCAACAACTGTATCGGCCAGGCCATGCTCGCTCGTCGCATGGGCAAGCCGCGCGTCATTGCCGAGACTGGGGCCGGTCAGCACGGTGTGGCCACGGCGACCGTCGCCGCGCGTTATGGCATGGAGTGCGTAGTCTACATGGGGTCGGAGGACATCCGGCGCCAGGCGGCCAATGTCTATCGCATGAAGTTGCTCGGCGCCACGGTAGTGCCCGTCGAGAGCGGCTCCAAAACGCTCAAGGACGCGCTCAACGAAGCGATGCGCGACTGGGTGACCAACGTCAGCAACACCTTCTACATCATCGGTACCGTGGCCGGCCCGCACCCCTACCCGATGATGGTACGCGACTTCCAGTCCGTCATCGGTACCGAAGCCATCGTACAGATGCAGGAACAGTGCACTCGCCAGCCCGACGCCGTGATTGCCTGCGTCGGCGGTGGTTCGAACGCAATGGGCATCTTCTATCCCTATATTCCCTATGAGAACGTTCGACTGATCGGCGTCGAGGCGGCGGGCGAGGGCATCGACACCGGCCATCATGCGGCCTCGCTGACTGCTGGGCGGCCGGGCGTGCTGCACGGCAACCGGACTTACCTGCTGCAGGACGAAAATGGCCAGATCATCGAGACGCACTCGATTTCGGCCGGTCTCGATTATCCGGGCGTTGGCCCCGAGCACGCCTGGCTCAAAGACGCCGGGCGTGCCGAGTATGTCAGCGTCACCGACGCCGAGGCGCTGGACGCCTTTCATAAACTGTGCCGGCTCGAAGGCATCATTCCGGCGCTCGAATCGAGCCATGCGCTGGCCTACGCGGCCCAGTTGGCGCCCACGCTGGGGAAGGACAAGATCCTGCTGGTCAACCTCTCCGGTCGCGGTGACAAGGATATGCACACCGTCGCCGAAAAATCCGGAATCACCTTCTGACCATGTCGAAAATTCAAGCCACCTTTGAGCGCCTGCAGGCGCAAGGGCGCAAAGCGCTAATTCCTTTTATCACCGCCGGTGATCCCGATCCCGCGCTGACCGTGCCGCTGATGCACACCCTGGTCGACGCCGGTGCCGACATCATCGAGCTTGGTGTTCCCTTCTCCGATCCGATGGCCGATGGGCCGACCATCCAGCGTGCTTCCGAGCGGGCGCTGGCCAAGGGAGTCAGTCTGCGCCGGGTGCTGGAGATGGTCGCCAATTTTCGCGCTGAGAACCGCGAGACGCCCGTTGTCCTGATGGGCTACGCCAATCCGATCGAGGCTATGGGCGTCGAGCAATTTGCCGCTGCTGCTTTTGGCGCCGGGGTGGACGGTGTTCTTGTCGTCGATTATCCCCCTGAGGAAAGCGCCGAGTTCGCGCTGGCGATGCGAGCGCATGCGCTCGATCCGATCTTCCTGCTGGCGCCGACATCGAGTGACACGCGCATTTCGCAGGTCGGGGCGCTGGCCAGCGGTTATGTTTATTACGTGTCGCTCAAGGGCGTCACCGGTTCGGCGCAACTCGACGTTGCAGCGGTCGCAGCGCGAATCCCGGAAATTCGCGCCAGGACCGGCGTGCCGGTCGGCGTCGGCTTCGGCATTCGCGATGCGGCCACGGCTGGCGCGGTAGCCGGGGTTGCCGATGCCGTCGTGGTCGGCAGCCGCATCATCGAAGAACTAGAGAAATCCACTTCCGAGACTGCGTGCGCGAAGATTCATGCACTGGTCACCGAGCTTCGTCGTGGCATCGATGCCGCGACGAGCGACGCCTGAGGAATGCCATGAGCTGGTTAAACAAACTTCTGCCGCCGAAAATCAAGCGCAACGAACCCGGTGCGACGCGCAAGTCGTCGCTGCCCGAGGGTTTGTGGAGCAAGTGTGCGTCGTGCGAGGCGGTGCTTTATGCCACCGATCTGGAAAAGAATCTCCATGTCTGCCCCAAATGCGGTCACCACAACCGCCTCAATGCGCGGGCGCGTATCGAGTTGCTGCTCGATCCCGAGGGGCGTTTTGAAATCGGTGCCGAGGTGCTGCCGGTCGATTCGCTCAAGTTCAAGGACAGCCGCCGTTATCCCGAGCGATTGCAGGACGCGACCGAAACAACCGGCGAGACCGACGCGCTGGTTGTCATGCAGGGTGCGATCAAGAATCTGCCGGTGGTGATTGCCGTCTTCGAGTTCGGCTTCATGGGCGGCTCGATGGGCTCGGTGCTCGGCGAGCGTTTCGTGCGTGGTGTGCAAGCGGCCGTCGAGCAGGGCGTGCCCTTCATCTGCGTGGCGGCCTCGGGTGGGGCACGCATGCAGGAGGGCCTCTTCTCGCTGATGCAGATGGCCAAGACGACGGCCGCGCTGACCCGGTTGTCCAGTGCCAAACTGCCTTTCATCTCGATCCTCACCGATCCGACGATGGGCGGTGTTTCCGCGTCCTTTGCCTTTGTCGGCGACGTGGTGATCGCCGAGCCGAAGGCGCTGATCGGCTTTGCCGGCCCGCGCGTCATCGAGCAGACGGTGCGCGAAACGCTGCCGGAAGGCTTCCAGCGTTCCGAGTTTCTGCTCGAGAAGGGGGCCATTGACCTGATCGTCGACCGTCGCGAAATGAAGGACAAGCTGGCGCAGTTGCTGACCCTGCTGCAGAAGTTGCCGGCCGCGGCGTGACACTGCCCACGACGCTAGCTGACTGGCTGGCTCACCTCGAAGGCCTGCACCCCAAAGGGCAGGACGGCATTGAACTTGGCCTGGAGCGGGTCAGGCGCGTCAAGGCCGCCTTGCGGCAGATACAGCGCTGCCCGTTGATTGTCGTTGGCGGCACCAACGGCAAAGGCTCGACCTGCGCTTACATGGAAGCCATTTACGCCTTTGCCGGCTATCGCGTCGGCTGTTATAGCTCGCCGCACCTGCTCGAATACAACGAGCGGGTCCGCGTTGACACGGTGCCGGTCGACGACGCGACGCTGTGCGCGGCCTTTGCCCGGGTCGAGGCGGCGCGGCAGGCCGAAGGTGATTTGGCGCTGACCTATTTCGAATTCGGCACGCTGGCCGCTTGGGAGGTCTTTGCCGCGCGCCAGGTCGAGGTGTTGATCCTCGAAGTTGGCCTTGGTGGTCGGCTCGACGCCGTCAACGCCTACGACGCGGACTGCGCCATCGTCACCGGTATCGCCCTCGACCATACCGACTGGTTGGGGCCGACGCGCGAGACGATAGGCTTCGAGAAGGCTGGCATCTATCGCGCCGGCAAGCAGGCGATCTGCGCCGATCCGGCGCCGCCGCAGTCGCTGATTGATCACGCCACGGCAATTGGTGCCGATTTGCAACTGCTCGGTCGGGATTTTGGCTATTTTGGCGACAAGATGCAGTGGACTTTCTGGGGGCGCGACAAGTTACGGCGCAGCGGCTTGGCTAATCCCGGTCTGCGCGGCGCCTGCCAGTTGCGTAACGCCGCTGCCGCACTGGTCGTCACCGAGCTGCTCAAAGCGTCTTTGCCGGTGTCGATGCAGGCCGTCCGGCGCGGCCTGATCGAGCTCGACCTACCCGGCCGCTTTCAAACCGTACCGGGGCGGCCGGCCATTGTGCTCGACGTGGCGCATAATCCGCAGGCGGTCGCCGGTCTGGTCGACAACCTGGGCGACATGGGTTTTTTCGAGAAGACGATCGCGCTCGTTGGCATGCTTGGCGACAAGGATATGGTGGGCGCCCTCGCGCCGCTCGTCGGCAAGGTGGATGTCTGGCTGCTGGCCGATCTCGACGTACCGCGCGGTGCGTCGGCAGAGGTGCTGGCGGGGGTAGTGACTGACGGCAAACTGGGCGGACAGGTCGAATGCTTCGCGTCGCCAGCGTCGGCTTTCGAGCGTGCCGCCAAGGTAGCAGGGGAAAATGATAGAATTCTCGTCTTTGGGTCGTTCTACACGGTGGCGGCCGTCATGCGCGCCTTGAAAAATCGCCGCTAACATCCCCGAATCCACAGAATCCGATGGCTGAATCCTCTGACGCGCAACTGCAGCAAAAGAAACGGGCCCGTCGTCGTCTGGTCGGCGCAATCGCCTTCGCAGGTCTTGCGGCCGTTGTCTTGCCCATGGTCATGGACGACGAACCGAAGCAGCAGGTGCAGGATATCCAGATCCGTATTCCCGGTCAGGATGTCACTCCCTTTGCGCCCAAGGCGCTGACGGCGCGGCCCCCTGTCGCGCCAGCGCCTGCACCGCTTGTCGAGGCAGAAAAGCCCGTCCCGGCTCCGGCGAAAGCCGAAACCGTCGTTCCCGCGCCAACGCCAGCGCCAAAACCACGTGACGTGCCCGTGTCCAAGGTGATTGAGAAGGCGCCAGAGAAAACGGTAGAAAAGAAGGTCGAAAAGGCGGCACAGAAGAAGGTCGAGAAGGTGGCAGAGAAGCCCGCCCAAAAGACGCCAGACAAGGCAAAAAGCGTTGAAAAACCTGCCAAGGCGCCCGCCGCCGAGGCACAGCGCGCCGCGGCGATTCTCGGCGGCGACGCCGCCGACGCCGCGCCGAACAGTAATGCCGGCCAGCAGGTGATTCTCATCGGCGCGTTCGCCAATCCGGCGAACGTCAAGCAATTGCAGAGCAAAATTGGTGAGTTGGGCATCAAGAGCTTCACGGAACCGCTCGATTCGCCGCAGGGCAAAAAAACGCGGCTGCGCGCCGGCCCTTTCCCCAACCGCGAGGCGGCTGACAAGGCGCTCGACAGGTTGAAGCGGATTGGTGTCGCCGGAGTCGTTGCCGGCAAATAATGACGACTTTCGATTACGTTGTCGGCGCCGTCGTTCTCGCGTCGCTCTTGCTTGGTTTGTGGCGTGGTGTGGTCGGCGAGGTTGTTGCGCTGGTTGCCTGGGTATTGGCCTTCTTTGCCGCCCGACTCTGGGGCGCGCAGATCGCCCACGTGGTGTTCACCGGAATTGCCGATCCAGCGCTGCGTATCGTTGCCGGCTGGGTCTCGGTATTCGTCGCGGTGCTGCTCGTGATGTCCTTGCTGCGTCTCGCGTTGCGCGGACTGCTCAAGGCGCTCGGACTGAGTATTACCGATCGCCTGCTAGGCGTGATCTTCGGGGTAGCGCGCGGATTGGCGATTGTCCTCGTCCTGGTCGCCATTGGAGGCATGACTTCGGCGCCCAAGGAAAAGTGGTGGAGTGAGGCGCGTTTTTCGGCGCCGCTCGAAACAGCGGTGCTGGCCGGCAAGCCCTGGCTGCCGCCGGAAGTGGCTAAACGGATTCGATTCAGGTAGGAAATACACTATGTGCGGGATTCTCGGGGTCGTGGCGACCACGCCGGTTAATCAGTTGCTTTACGACGGTCTGATGGTGCTACAGCATCGCGGCCAGGACGCAGCCGGCATCACCACGGCGGAAGGAGACACCTTCCACATGCACAAAGGGCCGGGGCTGGTGCGCGACGTTTTTCGCACGCGCAATATGCGTGCCTTGCCGGGCAATATGGGCATCGCGCACTGCCGCTATCCGACCGCCGGTTCGGCGTGGAATTTTGCCGAGTCGCAGCCCTTCTACGTGAACTCACCGTTCGGTCTGGCGCTCGGACACAACGGCAATCTGACCAACACCGAGCAGTTGAAGGAAGAGATGTTCCGCCTGGATCTGCGGCATATCAACACCAATTCGGATTCGGAAGTGCTGCTCAACGTGCTGGCGCACGAGTTGCAGGCGACAGCCAAGGGCTTTCACCTCGATCTCGATACCATTTTTGCCGCCGTTGCCGGCGTGCACCGCCGTTGTCGTGGCGCCTATGCGGTGGTCGTGCTGATCGCTGGTTACGGCCTGCTGGCTTTTCGCGATCCTTTCGGCATCCGTCCCCTGATCATCGGAAGCCACGAGACGCCCGAAGGCACCGAATATCTGCTTTCCTCCGAGTCCGTGGCGCTCGATACGTTGGGCTTTGAGGTGCTACGTGATGTCGAGCCGGGCGAGGCGATCTTCGTGGACCTGCAGCACCAGCTGCACCATCGGCAGTGCGCGCAGCATCCGGTGCTGGCACCCTGCATTTTCGAATATGTTTATTTGGCGCGCCCCGATTCGGTCATCGACGGCGTCTCGGTCTATGAAACCCGCTTGCGCATGGGCGAGCATCTAGCCGACAAAGTGATCAAGCAGATTCCGGTGGACGAAATCGACGTCGTCATCCCGATCCCGGATTCGAGCCGCCCGTCAGCGATGCAACTGGCGCAGCGCTTAGGTATCCCGTACCGCGAGGGCTTCGTGAAGAACCGCTACATCGGACGTACCTTCATCATGCCTGGCCAGTCGACGCGCCGGAAATCGGTGCGTCAAAAGCTCAATACAGTGGCGCAGGAGTTCAAGGGCAAGCGCGTACTGCTGGTCGACGATTCTATCGTGCGCGGCACGACGAGCCACGAGATCGTCGAAATGGCGCGCGCCGCCGGGGCGCTGAAAGTCTATTTCGCCTCGGCCTCGCCACCGGTGCGCTACCCCAACGTCTATGGCATTGACATGCCAACGCGCGGCGAACTGATCGCCACAGGCCGTAACGACGAGGAGATTGCCCGGGAAATTGGCGCTGATGCACTGGTTTATCAGGATCTCGATGCGTTGAAAGCATCGGTGCGCGATCTTAAGCCGACGCTGTCGTCTTTCGATGCCTCATGTTTCGATGGCATCTACGTGACCGGCGACGTGACGCCGGCGTATCTCGATGCCATCGAACAGGCGCGCGAGGGGAAGAACCGGGCGGCGAGCGAGGATGGCGGCGAATCGCAACAGATGCATCTCAACCTAATGTCGGACGATGACGCCAATGCACGATAGAACCAGTACCTACCGCCCGGAAACGCTGGCGGTGCGCGCCGGGCAGGTGCGCAGCCAGTTCAACGAGCATGGCGAGGCGCTTTACCTGACCTCAAGCTTCGTATTCGAGAACGCGGCGCAGGCGGCAGCCCGTTTTGCCGGCGAGGAAGAGGGCAACGTCTACTCGCGCTTTACCAACCCGACCGTTACCGTCTTCCAGGAGCGCCTGGCCGCGCTGGAAGGCGCCGAGGCCTGCGTGGCGACCGCCTCCGGCATGTCGGCGATCCTCTCGCTGGTCATGGGGCTGTGCAGCGCCGGCGACCACATCGTCGCCTCCACCGGCCTGTTCGGCGCGACGCAACAGTTGTTCCGCAACATTATGTCGCGTTTTGGCGTGCACACGAGCTTTGTTGGGCAGACCGACGTGGCGGCGTGGGAGGCGGCCATGCAGCCGGAAACGAAGCTGTTCTTCCTCGAAACACCATCCAATCCGCTGACCGAGATCGCCGACATCCCAGCGCTGGTCGCCATTGCGCATGCCCGTGGCGTGCTCGTGGCGGTCGATAACTGCTTTTGCACGCCGATCCTGCAACGTCCGCTCGCCATGGGCGCCGATCTGGTCGTGCATTCGGCAACCAAGTATCTCGATGGTCAGGGGCGGGTGCTCGGCGGTGCCGTGGCCGGTTCGAAGAAACTGACCGATGAAGTGCTGAAATTTCTGCGCACCGCCGGCCCAACCCTCTCGGCGTTCAACGCCTGGGTGTTGCTCAAAGGCCTGGAAACCCTGAAGATCCGGATGGAAGCCCAGTCGGCCAATGCGCTCCAGTTGGCACTCTGGCTCGAGGCGCACGCCAAGGTGGCGCGCGTTTATTATCCCGGCCTGCCTTCGCATCCGCAATACGCGCTGGCTCAGCGCCAGCAGGCGAGCGGCGGGGCCATCGTCTCTTTCGAAGTGAAGGGCGCGCGCACTGAAGCCTGGACGGTCGTTGATAACTGCCGGCTGCTGTCGATTACGGCTAATCTTGGCGATACCAAGACGACACTGACGCATCCCGCGTCGACGACGCACGGCCGCCTCACCTCAGAACAACGGGCCGCGGCGGGAATTACCGAAGGCTTGCTGCGCATTGCTGTCGGCCTCGAAGCCGTCTCAGATCTGCAGGACGACCTGGAGAACGGCTTGTCCCTGATCTAGCGCTGCCGTGCGGGTAGCGGGGGCGAGCCTAACGGCCAGCAGCGGGTGCCTTGTGTTTGGGGCGGGCAAGATCTTCGTGCTCGTTGGCGACCCGTCCCAGCGCATCCTTGATGTTTTGCGGCATCATGAAGTAGGTCATTAGGCTCGAACCGATGCAGACCAGCCAGAAGAGCAGGAAACCAATCGAATAAGTGGCAATCGCCGACAAGGCCACCGGTTCTCCGAGCAAGTACAGCTCACGCGGATCGATCAGCGTAAAGAAAACACCCTCTGCAATTCCGGCCGCGATGAACGCGGGCCATAGTACCCAGATTATTTGTCGCATCTCGTCTCCATTGTTTTCGGGGGAGGCATCATCATTACCCAAAAACCGTCTCGTTTGAAAACTTTGTTTGCGTCCGGTCCGAGATATGTACAAGGCATCAGCGTGGCGTGTTAGTATCCGGCCTCCCCGTGACGCCATTCATCAGTCTTGGTGTCCGTTCGATGTGGCCTGGCATTCTCGCCTCGCCCAACTCACATATCCCTGAGTGTTTGCCCAGACTGGTTCGTGCATTGTGGTCTATCCCGCACGCATGGCAAACGCCTGGAGTTCTCTCGCATGAAATTTACCGACCTGGGTCTCGCACCCGAGATTCTTCGTTCCGTGGCCGATCTGGGCTATGAAACCCCCACCCCAATTCAGGCACAGGCGATCCCCATCGTGCTCGCCGGACGCGACCTGATGGCTTGTGCGCAAACCGGCACCGGCAAGACCGCCGGCTTTACACTGCCGATTCTCAACCGTCTAGCGGCCACGCGCGGCATGGGGCCGCGCAAGATCCGCGCGCTGATCCTGACGCCGACGCGCGAACTTGCCGCACAGGTTGAAGAAAGCGTTCGCAGCTATGGTACGCACCTGCCGCTGAAGTCGCTGGTGATGTTCGGCGGCGTCGGTATGAACCCGCAGATTTCGGCGCTCAAAAGCGGTATCGATATTCTGGTTGCCACGCCGGGCCGTCTGCTCGACCACGCGCAACAGCGCAATGTCGATCTGTCCGCCGTCGAGGTGCTGGTGCTCGATGAAGCCGACCGCATGCTGGACATGGGCTTCATTCACGACATCCGCCGGATCATTGCGCTGTTGCCCAAGAAGCGCCAGAGTCTGCTGTTCTCGGCGACTTTCTCTGACGAAATCAAGACGCTGGCCAGCACCTTTCTGGTTAATCCCGAATATGTCGAGTCGGAGCGTCGAAATACTGCCTCCGAACTCGTCAAACAGCGCGTCTACAAGGTCGACCGCGAACGCAAGCGCGATTTGCTGGTCGAGTTGATTCGCGATAACGGCTGGTACCAGGTGCTGGTGTTTACACGCACCAAGTGGGGCGCCAACGGGCTGGCCGACAAGTTGCTGAAGGCCGGCATCGAGGCCGATGCGATCCACGGCAACAAGAGTCAGAACGCGCGCACCCGCGCGCTGGCCAACTTCAAGAACGGCAAGTTACACGTGCTGGTGGCGACCGACATCGCGGCGCGCGGCATCGATATCAACGAACTACCGCACGTGGTCAACTTCGAGCTGCCGAATGTCGCCGAAGATTACGTGCACCGGATCGGTCGAACCGGTCGGGCGGGAACAGAGGGTGAAGCCATCTCGCTCGTCTGCGTCGATGAGAACAAGCTGCTGCACGACATCGAACGACTGCTCAAGCGTCAGATCGATACGTCGGTCTATCCTGGCTACGAACCCGATCCGAGCATTCGCGCTGAACCGATCTTGATGCGTTCGGCCGGTGCGCGTAGCGGACAGCGACCCCAGGGAGGCGCTGGACGTCCGGGGGGCGGCGCATCGCGCCCCGGTGCGTCGAGCGGCAAGCGTTCCGGCGCCGCGCCCACGCCAGGTGGCGGGTCGCATCGTAGTGGCAGCCGCAACCACTGACTGCCGCCGAACGCGTCGTTTAAGCGAGTAGTTCCAGCAAGTCCTCGCCATAGCGTTCCGCCTTGGCGAGGCCGATTCCCGGGACGCCGAGCAGCGCTTCCGGTGAATTTGGACGGCGCTCCGCGAGTTCGCGCAGCGTGCGGTCATGCAGGATGACATAGGCGGGAACGCCCTGTTCCCGTGCCTTTTCGGCGCGCCAGTTGCGCAGCATGGCGACCAGTGGCGAATCGTTTTCGGCCGCCGCGTTGCTTGCCGCTCGGGAAGTCTTGAGGCTCTTGCCTTTGACGCGAGCTTGCTGGCGGCGCAGCGTCAGGCTGCTTTCTCCCTTCAGGACCGGTCGCGCTTCGGCGGTGAGCTTGAGTGCGCCGTAGGCCTGTGCATCGGCTTCGAGCAGTCCGCCGGCCAGTAACTGGCGGAACACCGAGCGCCAGCCCGTGTCGTCCATGTCGGCGCCGACGCCAAAGGTCGGCAGGCTGTCGTGACCGAATTGCTTCACTTTCTCCGTCGCTTTGCCGCGCAGAATGTCGATCAGGTGTCCGGCGCCAAAGCGCTGGCCAGAGCGTAGGGCGGCCGACAGTGCTTTTTGTGCCGCCACCGTGCCATCCCAGACTTGCGGCGGATCGAGGCAGACGTCGCAGTTGCCGCAGGGCACTGCTTCCTCGCCAAAGTAATTGAGCAGCACGACGCGCCGGCACTTAGCCGACTCGCAATAGGCCAGCATGGCGTCGAGCTTTTGTCGTTCGACGCGTTTCTGTTCGATCGGCGACGGTGATTCCTCGATCATCTGACGATGAATTACGACGTCGTTGAGGCCGTAGGTCATCCAGCCCTCTGACGGCTCGCCGTCGCGTCCGGCGCGGCCAGTTTCCTGATAGTAGGCTTCCAGGCTCTTCGGCAGGTCGAGGTGCGCGACAAAGCGCACATCCGGCTTGTCGATGCCCATGCCGAAGGCAATCGTCGCCACCATCACAACCCCGTCTTCGCGCAGGAAGCGTTGCTGGTGCGTCTGTCGGACGTTGGCGCCGAGGCCGGCGTGGTAGGGCAGGGCGGCGATACCCTGCTCGCACAGCCAGGCGGCTGTCTCGTCGACCTTGCGGCGCGATAGGCAATAGACGATGCCGGCTTCGCCGCGATGATCGGCCAGGAAGGCCAGCAACTGCTTGCGCGGGTTATCGCGCTCGACGATGGTATAGCGGATGTTCGGCCGGTCGAAGCTGGAAACGAAGATGCTCGCTTCGCCCAGACCAAGCCGTGAGATGATTTCCTGCCGGGTCAGTTCGTCGGCGGTCGCCGTCAGGGCGATGCGCGGCACTTGCGGATAGCGTTCGTGCAGCCGCGACAGTTGGATGTACTCCGGCCGGAAATCGTGTCCCCACTGCGAGACGCAGTGCGCCTCGTCGATCGCAAACAGCGCCAGTTGACCACGCTCGACCAACCGGTCGAGCAGACCGATGAAACGCTCGGTGAGCAGGCGCTCGGGGGCGACGTAGACGAGGTCGAGTTCGCCGTGCATCAGGCGGCGTTCGGTGTCGACCATTGTGGTGAAGTCGAGCGAGGAGTTGAGGAATGCGGCGCGCACACCAGCGAGCAGCAGCGCATCGACCTGATCCTGCATCAGCGCAATGAGGGGCGAAACGACAACGCCAACGCCTGGGCGCAGCAGCGCGGGAATCTGGTAACACAGCGACTTGCCGCCACCCGTCGGCATCAGCACGAGTGCATCACCGCCGCCGACCACATGATCAACGATTTCGGCCTGATGTCCACGGAAGGCTGGGTAGCCGAAAACGCGGTGCAGGACGTCGAGAGCGGGCGAGATCATTTCACAAACTTTCTTGGGCGGATTCATCATCGATAGGGGGTAGTGCCGGAGAACGTGGGGGTGATGATCGTTGGTGTCTCAGACCAACACTTCCCGCGACAGGGACTCTCCGTCCCAACACAGGCATTCGCCACGATCTTCGTGCCACTCGGCCATCACCCACCGTTCGACGTGGATGCCATCGACAATGTGATCGTGTTTGGCCGGACGGTGGGTATGGCCGTGGATGAGGCTGGCATAGCCGTTCTCGCGCAGGAAATCCTCGGTGGCGCCAGGATTGACGTCCATCAGGTACGGGGCTTTGGCGCGTTTTGAACTATTGCTTTGCTGGCGCAGCGCGGCCGCAATGGCCTTGCGTTCGGCCAGCGGCTTGCCAAGGAATGCGTTGCGCCAAGTCGGGTCGCGCACTTGGGCGCGAAATCTCTGGTAGTCAAGGTCGTCGGTGCACAGTGCGTCGCCGTGCGAGAGGACGAACTGCCATGCGGGCAGCGAAAGCACATAAGGGTCCGGCAACAGGCGTAGGCCGCTGCGCGCGGCGAACTCGTCGCCGAGCAGGAAGTCGCGGTTGCCGTGCATGAGCGAGACGGCGACGCCAGTTTTGCTCAGTGAGTGCAGTGCATCGACGATGCCGACGTTAAACCGGTCTTCCGGATCGTCGAGACAGTCGTCGCCCGGCCAGACGTCAAAGAGGTCACCGAGGATGAACAACTGCTCGGCGGCACGTGCGCGACCGCCGAGAAAATCGAGAAAGTGGCGGGTGACCCCCGGCGCCTGCGGGCAGAGGTGCAGATCCGAAATGAAGAGGATCAAGGGGGTTCGGGGCGAACTGGCCGTCTTAGCAGACTTCGGCGCGCTCAATGATCACATCTTCCTTCGGGACATCCTGATGGAAGCCGGAACTGCCCGTCTTGAGGCCCTTGATCTTGTCGACGACATCCTTGCCCTCGACGACCTTGCCGAAGACGCAGTAGCCCCAGCCATTATTGTTCGGTGCCTTGAAGTTGAGGAAATCGTTGTCGGCGACGTTGATGAAGAACTGCGCGGTGGCCGAATGCGGGTCGGACGTGCGCGCCATGGCGACCGTGTAATTGTCGTTCTTGAGGCCGTTGTCGGCTTCGTTCTTGATCGGCGCCTTGCATTCCTTCTGCTTCATGCCTGGCTCGAAGCCACCGCCCTGAATCATGAAGCCGGGGATCACGCGATGAAACACGGTGTTGTCGTAGTGGCCGGCCTCAGCGTAGGCGAGGAAGTTCTTGGCCGACTCGGGGGCTTTCTCAGCGTCGAGCTCGATAGCGATGACGCCGAAGTTGGTGTGCAATTTGATCATGGGATTCCTTACTTTCTAACGGAGGTGATGTTCACGGACTGAATGACGACGGGCTGGAGCGGCACGTCCTGGTGCATTGCGCGGTCGCCGGTCGGCACTTTCGCGATTTTGTCAACGATGTCCATGCCTTGGGTCACTTTGCCGAAGACCGCGTAGCCGCCGTTTTGCGGGTAGTCAAGTTGGGAGCCGTTGTTTACAAGGTTTATAAAGAATTGCGCTGTGGCCGAGTCGGGCTCGCCGCCCCGGGCCATGGCAACGCTGCCGCGCTCGTTCTTCAGGCCGTTGCGAGATTCGTTGACGATCGGGTCCTTGGTCGGCTTTTGCACCATAGTTGGGGTGAAACCACCCCCTTGGATCATGAAGCCATCGATTACGCGATGAAAAACCGTACCGTTGTAGAAGCCATCTTTCGCGTAGTGCAAAAAGTTTTGCACGGTCTTCGGCGCTTTTTCAGCGTTGAGCTCGATCACAATCTTGCCCAAGTTGGTCTGCAGTTCGACACTGGGCGCAGCAAATGCGTCTGCGGCGAACAGCATCCCGGCGGCGAGCGCGGCGATGGTGGCGACCTTCTCGAACATCAGGAGCTTCCTTCAAAAATGATTTTCCAGGTGCCGTCCTCGCGGATCCAGTACTGGCGTTTCTTCATCTGGTTATTGAGGTTATTGCTGCGGTAGTCCTGATCAAACGTCACGACTACGACTTCTTCCTGTCCAGGGTTGCGGAACATCGACTGATTGCTCAGCTTGACCTTGATCCACTCCTTGCTGGCATTGACCAGACTTTTTTGTTTGGCAAATTGCTCAAGCGTTTGGTCCTTGGTCTGGAATTTCCGTGAATAATGCTTCAGGAAGCGGTTAAGGTCTCGGCTTTCCCAGTCCTGGCGCCAGTCATCGATCTTCTTGTTGAGCGCGCTGCGCTCGCTTTGCCAGTCGTCGAAGGAGAGCCATTCGATTGAATTGCTGATGATGACCGGCGTTAATCCGAGTTGCAGGGTCTTGGCGATTGCGTCGAGGTCGGTATTTGCCAAAACGACGCAGCCATCGGATGCTTTTGGTGGGCGCGAGAAGGTGTCCGAAGGGGTGCCGTGCAGCCAGATGCCGTGACCGTTGCGCCCCTGATGCTTGTCCCACTCGTTGGGGTAGTTGATCGGGAAGGCGCCACTGCCGTAGAAATCGCCGAGCTTCTTCAACGGCAGGCTGGACGTGACGTGATAAATGCCAATGGGCGTTTTTTTGTCACCTTCTCGGGTCTTGTCCGTACCAAGCTTGCCGTGCGTGACGTAGTAATCGGCGACAAAACGCGGACGGCCATGGTCGTTCTGGTAAAGATAGAGTCGCGACTTCTGCGTGTCGACGACGATCGCGTACTTCTGGTCGGGTTCCATCTGCAGAAGATAGCGCGGCACATAGTTGGAACTGGCCTTCTTGTCGCGATAGGCTTTTAGTCGGGCGATGGCCTCCTCGCGCAAATCGCTGAGTTTTTCCTGAGGGGCGTTGAGCGCGTTGCCGAAGGTCGTGATCGGCATGCTGCGGGCGAGCAGCAAGTCACCCTTGATCAGATGGGCGAGGCGAAAATTCGGATACTGTTGGAGCAGTGATTCCGTTTGCGCGAGCGCATTGTCGAGGTTGTTTTTCTCGATTTCGCTGAAGATTCTGGAGAGTTGCGGTTCGGGGCCAGAGTCGGACAGGGTAGTGGGATGTCTTGCAATGTCAGGAACGGCTGGTCCCGCTGCGCAGGCAGCTATCAGGGCAATGGCGAGCGCCGCTCGCCGCATCAGCCGACACGTTCCTGCAGAATTAGCCATTTGCTCCCAGATCTTACGAAGACCACAGTCTTGCCAGTTGACGACTTAAGCGACGCTGAGCTGTAGTGTTGCCGGAATTTGACGGTGGCCTTATCGCCGGCGAGCGAAACTTTGACGTCCTCGACGCTCACTTGCAGCTTGCCCGGCTTGTCGATGCGCTGGGTGCGTTCCGCTTCCCATGTCTTGCGCGGCACGCCGCCCGGTGTCTGGAAGTCGCTGGCGTAGTGGGCAAGGTAGCCCTTTACGTCCTTCCGTGCCCAAGCGCTGGCCCAGTTCTGCAGTGCCTTGGTGATCTCGCCTTCGGTGCTTTCGGTGCCGGCGGGCTTGGCGAGTGTCGTGCTGGCCGCCTTAGTGTCCGGCGCTTTCTCGGTCTTCGCCGGCTCCGGGAGTTTCTCGACTGGCTTGACCTGAGGCGCGACTGGGGCCACGGCTGCGGACGGTGTCGCGGCGGGTTTGGCCGGGTCGACAACCGCCATTTTTACCGCTTCGGCCACTGGGTGAGCGGTGGCGCTTGGCTTGACGCCTGGCTTGGCCGAGGTGCTAATCAGTTCGCGAATCAGCGACAGCTTGGTTTGCGTCACGGAATTTGACGAGTCAAGTTGCAGCGCCTTGTCGTAAGCCTGACTGGCCAGTTTGGCGTAAACGTCACCCAGGTTCTCGTGGGCAATTGAGTAACTTGGATGCGTCCTGATCGCCATCTCGAGGGCCGTCCGTGCCTTGTCGTACTGCTTTTGCTGGGCATAGAGTACGGCGAGATTGTTGTAGGGCTCGGGCAACTCCGGATAGTCCTCGGTCAGCTTGGTGAACACGGCGATGGCCTCGGCTGGGCGCCCCATCTCGGTCAAGATCAAGCCCTTGAGGAAGCGGCCTTGGGCATCCTTCGGCCTGCCTGAAATGTAGCTGTCGACTTTTTCGAGGGCCTGCGGCATTTGCCCTTGTTTCATCAGATGCTGGATCTCGGGCAGGGTATCGGCGCTGGCGAAGGCGACGGATGCGCTCAGGAACAAACCAAGGATCAGGGCTGGAAGGCGCGCCAATGAAGGCGTCAAGGAGGTCGGGCGCATCGGTATGGTATACTTCGCGAAAGTTGATTACTTAATCGACCGATTCTAACAAGAAGCGCGTCGAATCCAAAGTATTCCGTACGTTCTGCTGTTTTCGCGGAACGCTCTCGTGAGCCCAAAGATGTTGAAAATCTACAACTCCCTGGCCAGGGAAAAACAGGATTTCGTTCCGATCACGCCGGGCAAGGTCAGCCTCTATGTTTGTGGGATGACCGTCTACGACTATTGCCACCTGGGGCATGCCCGAGTATTGGTCGTCTTCGACATGGTTCAGCGCTGGCTGCGGGCCATCGGCTTCGATGTTACCTACGTGCGAAACATTACCGATATCGATGACAAGATCATCAAGCGCGCACTGCAGAATCAGGAAACGATAGGCGCGCTGACCGAACGGTTCATTCGCTTCATGGATGAAGACGCCTTGGCGCTGGGCGTAGAAAAACCAGATTACGAACCGCGTGCGACGCACTATGTGCCGCAGATGCTTGGCCTGATTGGCGAACTGGAAGAGAATGGACTGGCTTACGTCGCCAGTGATGGGGATGTGAACTTCTCGGTGCGCAAGTTTCCAGGCTACGGCAAACTGTCCGGCAAGTCGCTCGACGATCTGCGGGCCGGTGAACGCGTCGAAGTGGAAGTGGCCAAACAGGATCCGCTCGATTTCGTCCTCTGGAAACATGCCAAGGCGGGCGAACCCTTCTGGGCCTCACCTTGGGGTAATGGTCGGCCGGGCTGGCATATCGAGTGCTCGGCGATGAGTTCCGATCTGCTCGGCAAACATTTCGATATTCACGGGGGCGGGCAGGATCTGCAGTTTCCGCATCACGAAAACGAAATCGCCCAGTCGGAAGGAGCGCACAACTGCACCTTCGTCAATTACTGGATGCACAACGGTTTTATTCGCGTCGATGACGAGAAAATGTCGAAATCCCTCGGCAATTTCTTCACGATTCGCGAAGTACTCAAGAAATACGATGCCGAGGTCGTGCGTTTCTTTATCTTGCGGGCTCACTATCGCAGCCCGCTCAACTATTCGGACGTGCATCTTGATGACGCGCGGCAGGCGCTGTCGCGTCTTTACACAGCACTCAAGGCGATGCCGGCCGAGAGGGCCCAAGTCGATTGGAGCGAAGCGTACGCCGCACGTTTTCGCTTGGCGATGGATGACGATTTCAACACGCCCGAAGCTTGTGCGGTGCTCTTCGATCTTGCGGCCGAAGTCAATCGCCGCAAGTCGCCCGCTTTGGCTGGGCAGTTGCGCGCCTTGGCGGGGTTGCTCGGTTTGCTTCAGCGGGATCCGCAGATCTTCTTGCAGGCAGCGCCGGCCAGCGGAACGGATCCGCTGTCGGTGGAGCCGATCGAGTCGCTTATCGCTGAGCGTCTTGCTGCGAAGAAGGCAAAGAACTTCGCCGAAGCTGACCGCATTCGTGCCGAGTTGCTGGCGGACGGCGTGGTGCTTGAGGATGGCCCGCAGGGGACAACCTGGCGTCGCGCCTGATTGATCTAGCGCTACCGACAATGGCCCGCTGGTGTTTTGCGGGCCGATTGCTTTGCCGTGGGACTAGCGCAGAACGCGGCCGTTGTTGCCGACGACGGTGAGGTCAACAAAGCGGGAGCCGCTCCGCTCAGTGCTCGAGTAACTGACGCGGTAGCCGCCAAGATCGTAATTTTGCAGGTTTTCAAGCGTGGCAACGAGCTTCTCTCGGGTAAGGTCTTTACCCGTCTTGCGGATTGCGTCGACCATCAGCTTGGCCATGGCGTAGGCTTCGATGCCGTAGTACGAGAATTTTCCCTGCTTGCCAAGCAATCGCTGGTATTCGCGGACGATCTGGGTGGTGTCGTTCCACGGGTAGGGCATGACTTGTGAAATGCCGATGCCGCGCGCGTCGTCGCCCAACTCCTTGGCGAGCAAATCGGCGCCCACCGGCGAAAGCGTCATGAACTGCGGATATTGGTTGGACTTTTTCATCTGGCGTACGAATTCGGCTGTTGGCTTGTACAGCGTAACCATCACTACGGCCTGCGGATTGGCCTTGGCGATGATCTGCACCGCTTGCGCAACGTTGACCGAGTTTCGTTCGACCGTGGCACTGGCCGATGGGGCCAGCTTGTATCTTTTCAGTGCCGCAACGACGCCCTCAAGTCCTGACTTCCCAAAGCCGTCGTTTTGGTAAAAGACGGCAATGTTCTTCAGTCCCAGCGAAACCAACTGGTTAACGATGGCATCGGTCTCGTTCGCGTAGCTGGCGCGGACGTTGAACATGTAGCGATTGTTCGGGTTCTCCTTGATCGACTGACGTATCGTCTCGGCACCGGAAATTGTGCCGATCAGTGGCACCCTGGCCGGGCCGAAAACATCGTTCATGGCGGCGGTCGTCGGGCTGGAACCGTAGGAGGCGAGCAGCGCAAACACCTTCTTGTCGTTAATTAGCGCCTTGGTGTTGGCAATCGTGCGATCAGTTTCGTAGCCGTCATCAAGCGCGACCAGTTCCAACTTTCGGCCGTTGATTCCACCCGCAGTATTGATTTGCTGAAAGTACGCACCGATGACCTCTTTCATTTCGGTTCCGTACGCGCCGTTTTGTCCGGAGAGCGGCGCGGTCATGCCGATCGTGACGCTGTTGTCGTTGATGCCAGATTCGTCTGCGGTGGCGTGGCCAAACCAACAGATCAGAGTTAGCAACAGAGCTTTCTTAAGAATTTCCATGCCTAGCTTCTCCCTTGGGCGCCTAGCCATTAGGTCATAAAGGCGCCATCCTATCAGGAAGGGGAGGGAGGCTGAAACCGTTGTCGCAGGGACGGGTTCTGATCAGGCTTGCGGACAGAACTATCAAACCTGCCCTGACGGTGCATCAGGGCGGGTTTAATACGGCGTTTAGCTGGCGGCGAAGAAATCGCGCACGCGATCCATCCACGATTTTGCCCGCGGGTTGTGGCGACCGGCGTTTTCGCGGCTGGATTCTTCCAACTCACGCAGCAGTTCCTTTTGACGATCAGTCAAATGAACCGGCGTTTCCACGACGACGTGGCATAGCAAATCGCCCTGCGCGTGACTGCGCACACCCTTGATGCCCTTGCCGCGTAAGCGGAAGACTTTGCCGGACTGGGTCTCGGGGGGAATCTTGATCGTCGCTACGGCATCCAGCGTCGGGATATCGATATCGCCACCGAGGGCGGCCGTCGTGAAATTGATCGGCATTTCGCAGTGCAGATCGTTCTGTTCGCGCTGGAAAATCGCGTGTGCTTTGAGATGGATCTGCACATAGAGGTCGCCGGAAGGTCCGCCGTTGATGCCATGCTCACCTTCTCCGGAAAGCCGTATGCGATCGCCTTCGTCCACGCCGGCTGGGATCTTTACGGCCAGTGTCTTGTGTTGCTTGACCCGTCCGGCGCCGTGACAATGCCCACAGGGTTCGGCGATGAAGCGGCCGGTGCCATGGCATTTCGGGCAGGTTTGCTGGATCGAGAAGAAACCTTGCTGCAGGCGAACCTGTCCGCTGCCCTGGCAGGTCGGGCACGTCTTCGGCTGGGTTCCCGCCTTGGCGCCGGAGCCGTGGCAAGGTTCGCACTCCTCCATGGTTGGGATGCGAATCTTGGTTTCGGTGCCAAATGCGGCCTGTTCGAGCGTAATTTCCAAGTTGTAGCGCAGGTCAGCGCCGCGATAGATATTGGAACGCCCGCCGCGCCCGCCACCGCCGCCGAAAATCTCGTCGAAGATGCCACCGAAGGCATCGGAGAAGCCGCCAGCACCGCCGCCCATGCCGGACTGCGGGTCAATGCCGGCATGTCCATACTGGTCATAAGCGGCACGCTTTTGGCCGTCCGACAGAATCTCGTAAGCTTCCTTGGCTTCCTTGAACTGGTCTTCGGACTTAGGATTGTCCGGATTTCGGTCCGGATGGTGTTTCATGGCCAGCTTGCGGTAGGCCTTCTTGATTTCTTCCTCGGAAGCGTCGCGATTGACGCCGAGAATGTCGTAAAAGTCGCGTTTAGCCATGGGGTCTTGAACGGTAAGAGGGGTGGGGCGAGGCGCGATTATACGCCCCTCGCCCGTGACGGCTGATGCTTACTTCTTGTCTTTGACTTCGGTGAACTCGGCGTCGACGACGTCGCTGTCATCCTTCTTGGCTTCTCCAGCGTGGGCGGCGTCCGCAGCGCCTTCAGCGGCGCCAGCCGCTTGCTGCTGAGCGTACATTTTTTCGCCGAGTTTCTGCGCTGCCGTACCGAGGGCTTCGCTCTTCGCCTTGATAGCCTCCAGGTCGTTGCCGCGGATGGCCTCTTCGGCTTCCTTGATTGCGGCTTCGATCACTCCCTTCTCTTCGGCGGAGAGTTCCTTGCCATACTCGGTGAGCGACTTCTTGACCGTGTGGATCATGCCGTCGCACTGGTTGCGGGCGTCCGCCAGTTCGCGCGCTTTTTTGTCTTCCTCGGCGTGCTGTTCGGCATCTAGCACCATGCGCTGAACTTCTTCCTCGGAGAGGCCGGAAGAGGCTTGGATCTTGATCTTGTTTTCCTTGCCGGTGGCCTTGTCCTTGGCCGAAACGTGCAGGATGCCATTGGCGTCGATATCGAAGGTGACCTCAATCTGTGGCAGGCCGCGCGGCGCCGGCGGAATGTCGGAGAGGTTGAACTGGCCGAGGCTCTTGTTGCCCGAAGCGACTTCGCGTTCGCCCTGCAGCACATGAATGGTTACCGCGTTCTGATTGTCGTCGGCCGTCGAGAAGACTTGTGCCGCCTTGGTCGGGATGGTCGTGTTTTTCTTGATCAGCTTGGTCATGACACCACCCAGCGTTTCAATACCGAGCGACAACGGGGTTACGTCGAGCAGCAGCACGTCTTTGACTTCACCTTGCAGTACGCCGCCCTGAATGGCTGCGCCGACCGCGACGGCTTCGTCCGGGTTGACGTCGCGGCGTGGCTCCTGGCCAAAAAACTCCTTGACCTTGTCCTGGACCTTGGGCATGCGGCTTTGTCCGCCGACGAGGATGACGTCGTTGATGTCGGTAATCTTGCAGCCAGCGTCCTTCAGCGCGGTCGCGCAAGGGGCGATGGTACGCTCGATCAGTTCATCGACCAGCGATTCAAACTTGGCGCGGGTGATCTTGAGCGCCAGATGTTTCGGACCAGAGGCGTCAGCGGTGATGTAGGGCAGATTGATTTCGGTCTGCTGGCCGGAGGACAGTTCGATCTTGGCTTTTTCTGCCGCATCCTTGAGGCGTTGCAGAGCGAGAACGTCGGCTTTTAGGTTGACACCGGATTCTTTCTTGAATTCATCGATGATGTAGTCGATCAGGCGCTGGTCGAAGTCTTCGCCACCGAGGAAGGTGTCGCCGTTGGTGGACAGCACCTCGAACTGGTGTTCGCCGTCGACCACGGCGATTTCGATGATCGAGATGTCGAAAGTGCCGCCGCCGAGATCATAGACGGCAATTTTCTTGTCGCCCTGCTTCTTGTCCATGCCGAAGGCGAGTGCGGCCGCGGTCGGCTCGTTGATGATGCGCTTAACCTCGAGACCGGCGATACGGCCAGCGTCTTTGGTCGCCTGGCGCTGGCTGTCGTTGAAGTAGGCAGGGACGGTGATGACCGCTTCGGTCACTTCTTCGCCGAGATAGTCTTCAGCGGTCTTTTTCATTTTGCGGAGCACTTCGGCAGATACTTGCTGTGGGGCGATCTTGGCGCCACGCACTTCAACCCAGGCGTCGCCGTTGTCGGCCTTGAGGATCTTGAAGGGCATCAAGGAAATATCCTTCTGCACTTCTTTTTCTTCGAAGCGGCGGCCGATCAGGCGCTTGACGGCATAGAGCGTGTTCTTCGGGTTGGTGACCGCTTGGCGCTTGGCTGGTGCACCGCACAGGATTTCGCCATCTTCGGCGTAAGCGACGATTGACGGTGTGGTGCGCGCACCTTCCGAGTTTTCGATGACTTTCGGCTTGCCGTTTTCCATTACGGAGACGCAGGAATTGGTCGTGCCAAGGTCGATGCCGATAATTTTGCCCATGTCAGAGTCCTTTCAATAATTGGTTAATACCGGAATGCTTCGCGATGACCCCTAGGTGGGGCTCATCAGATTGTTTTCAAGCTTTTGCCTTGGCCACGACGACGAGTGCCGGGCGCAGGACGCGCTCGGCCAGCAGATACCCCTTTTGCAGAACAGTGACGACCGTATTGGGTTCCTGGTCGGTTTCGACCATGCTGATTGCCTGATGGCGATGCGGGTCGAACTTCTCGCCCAGCGGATTGAGCTCGGTCAGATTCGATCTTTCGAAGGCGGCGCTCAGTTGCTTGAGCGTTAGCTCGGTGCCGGACTTCATACTGTCGACGCTCGGCGTCTCGGTGGTCAGCGCGGCTTCGAGGCTGTCTTTGACTGCCAGCAACTCGCCGGCAAACTTTTCGATGGCAAATTTGGAAGCCCGTGCGATGTCTTCCTGCGCGCGGCGCCGCACATTCTCGGTCTCAGCCTTGGCGCGCAACCATGCGTCGTGATGTTCTTCGGCATTGAGTTCCGCTTGGCGGAGGGTTTCTTCAAGGCTCGGTGTCGCGTCTATTTCAGAGACGGCAGGATCGGGCTGGTTATCCGCCGTCGCGGCCGTTTCTTTATTGTCGTGCTCTTTGTCGTGCGCTTGCTTCATCGGAGGTCTCCCAGAAAACTGGGCTTTACTTTGGGGTGTTTTTTTGGATTTCAAGCGATTTTTTTATTGTTCGGATGGTTCTTTTCTGTGAATAGTGCATCATTTGGCCATGATGGAGAAAATTGGGAAATACGAACTTATTCGGCCCCTTGGCAAGGGCGCGACTGCCGTGGTCTATCTCGCCCGCGATCCGGATTCCGATCGCCAGGTGGCGATCAAATTAATGCGTTTCGGGCAGGAAAATTCAGCAATGTCGCGGCGCCTGCTGAAGCTTTTTCAGACCGAGGACGCGATCGGCCGACGCCTTGACCATCCGAACATCGTAAAAATCTACGAAGCAGTCATTGAAGCCGAGCAGGCGTATATCGTCATGGAGTTCATCGACGGTACGCCGCTCGACAAGTTTTGTGCGATTGACCACCTGCTGCCGATGCACCGGGTGATCGGCATCATCTTCAAGTGCTGTCTGGCGCTCGACCATGCCTTTCGCCAAGGCGTCGTGCATCGCGACATTAAGCCGGCCAACATTCTGATCGACGCCAACGACAATCCCAAGATTACCGATTTCGGCCTGGCGCTCAATTTGCACAAGGATATGGGCAAGGATTCGACTTTCGTGATGGGGGTCGGTTCCCCGGCCTACATGTCGCCCGAACAGATCAAGAATTACCCCCTCAATCAGAAAACCGATCTCTATTCGCTCGGCGTCCTCCTGTTTCAATTATTGACCGGGCGCCTGCCGTTTCGTGCGAACAATGCGGCGACCCTGGTTTATAAAATCGTCAACATGGATTCGCCTTCCGTGTGCGCACTCAATCCGAGTTTGCCGGCCGGGCTCGATCCAATCGTCAAGAAAGCGTTGGAGAAAGACCTCTACAGCCGCTATCGCAACGGCGCCGAGTTCGCCAAGGACTTGTCCACCGTGCGTTACCAGATGCTCGAAGAAGACGAAACCGAGCAGGATTCATCCCATTTCGAAATTCTGCGCAAACTCGAGTTCTTTACCGACTTTGAAGATGTTGAATTGTGGGAAGTGCTGCGCATCAGTGTTTGGCGCGAGTTGTCCGCAAAGGTGTCGCTGATCCGGGAAGGAGAGAGCAGTCGCATGTTCGGCGTGATCGTCACGGGCTTTGTCGAGGTGTCGGCCGAGGGACGGGCGATTTGCCGCCTGGGTGCCGGGGAGGTGCTTGGCGAAATGGCTTTTCTTCACCCAACTGACGCGAAGCGGCGCTCAACCGTCGTGACGCTGGAGCCGACACTGTTCCTCGAAATCAACAGCGCGGCCCTGATGCTTGGCTCCGACGAGTTGCAGGAGCGCTTTGGCAAGGTGCTGTTGGCCAAGGTGCTCGGTCGTTTGCGCGAGGCGAACAAGGTGCTCGCCAGGCTTGGTCAGCCAGCGGTGCAGGCGATTGGTGCCGGCTGCGATCTGGATCTCTCGCCGCCCCTGGAACTGTTGTGACGCCAGCCGGCGCGGTGGTTAGACCTTGAAACGGCCAACCGTCGATTGCAGTCCCTGAGCCAGTGTTTCGAGCGCTTGCGCTGCGGCTGCCGTTTGCTCGACGGCAATATTGTTCTGGCGGGCCATGTCCGCAATGGCATCAATATTATCGGCGACGTCGCGACTGACGCGGCGCTGCTCGTCGGTGGCGGCGGCAATCGCATCGAGTCCGTGTCCGACCTCGGTGACCGAGCCGTTGGTGGTTTGCAGGATGGTTGAAACGCCGTCGACCGTCTTCTGGCTCGATGAAATGTACTGAAGCCCCTCGCTGATCGCCTGTCTGACATCGACTGACTGCGCGGCAAGGGTCGCCGTGATGCTGTCGATTTCATTGGCCGAGCGTGCCGATTTCTCAGCCAGCTTACGTACTTCGTCGGCAACGACCGCGAAGCCCCGGCCAGCTTCACCAGCACGTGCGGCTTCGATGGCCGCATTCAAAGCGAGCAGATTGGTCTGTTCGGCAATGCCTTTGACTTCCTGCGTCATCTTGTTGATCGCTTCGGTGTTGCGCACGAAGTCATTGACCGAGTTGGCCATCAGGCCGACCGCCTGCTCGACGTTCTGCATCTCCTGATGCAGCTGACCAAGACTCCGGTTACCTTGTTCAGCGCGCTGCAGGCTGTCCTGGGACTGTTGATGAACATGTTCGGTGCTCTGGGAAATCGAGGCGATACTGCCGACCATTTGTTCGACGGCCGAGGCGGCCTGTACGGATTTTTCGTTCTGCAAACGCGAGCCGGATGCGACGCGCGTGGCTGCGGCGGAGAGCTCGTGGGACTTCGTTGAAACCTGGCTGGCGCATGTTCCAACCTGACGCACTAGTCCGGAGAAATTCTCCATCATCTCGTTGAAAATTCCTGCGGCCTGACCAATTTCGTCCTGGCTGCGGACGGTCAGCCGACGGGTCAGGTCACCTTCTCCTCGGGCAATGTCTTTGAGGCCGTTCTTGAGTTCTTCCAGCGGGTCAGTCACGAAACGGCGGGTCAGGAAGTAAATGACGAAGAGCAGCAGCAAACTGACGCTTGCGGCGGCCAGTGCGATCTTGAGGCGGAAACTGGCGACTTCCTGCTCGACCGAGTCGAGCGAGATCTTCATGCTGACGATGCCAAGGACGGTGCCTTCGGGCACCTGGTGGCACATGATGCAGTCCTTGCCAAGGTAGTTCTTGGATGCTTTGGTGGGATTGACGACGCGCAGAAACTGGCCCTTGTCGTCCGACACCACCGCAACATACGACTTGGCGTCCAGCATGACCTGCTTTTCGACGGCATCCAGTTGGCGAGTGGATTTGCTGTCGGCGCCGAAGAGCTTAATCACCGCGTCACCGCGGGCGACGTGCAGATCCTTGATAATCGACAGTTGCTTGATCTGGTCGAGGAAGACTTCGCGCTGGCCGACGGTGCCCGTGATCATCATGCCGGTTAGGCCGGCCATAGTCATTTCGTGGATGCTTTGCGCGAAATCCTGCGCCTGGCGAATGGCAGTTTCACGGTTGACCTGGCTTTCCCAGATAATCATGCCCGTCCAGACAACGACTAGCACCAACCAGATGGCGCCGGTAAGGCGCGCCCAGATCTTCAAGTTACGCATCGCTACCTAACCCCCTCTTTTTTTTTTGTTGTCCGGCCGATCCTGCGGCCGCTTGTTGTCCGGTGGCTTATACCGTGAGATCGATTGGCTGCATTGTGCCAGCCTTGCCGTCTTCCTGCAAAAGAAACACAGATTGTTCTGACTTGCCCCTGCAAAGCATGATCGCTATCCCTGAGGTCAAATGGCGTGGCGACGCGAGCGAGGCTCAAGGTGCCGACATTGACCTGGCGCAAACTCGCGAACTGGCAATTTGCGTTGCCGTCTTTGCTCAATACCCTCAACTGGTCGTATGCCGGATCACATTCATCGATCCAGCCGTGGTGGTCAACGTCGAGCGTTGCCAATTCGGCGAAGCCATCGCCGCTGCTGGCGCCGCAAAATTCCGTGCCGTTGTTGATCTGGCGAGCGCCGCGGTGATCGAGGGCCAGAAAGCTGCTGGCGCCGGGAGCAAAGTTCATCTCTTCGGCTTGGCCATCGGCATTGAGGTCGAACTGGAAACGCTGACTGGCCAATTGGGCGGTCCAGCCCTTGAATTGGTGCACCAGCGGCTTTGGCTTCTGTCTGGCATCGCCGGCGTTGGCGCTGACGCTGGATGTTTCCGAATAGTTGCGCCTTGTGGGAAGTTCAAGCGAGAAACGGATTGCCCTGCCGTCGCTCGCCTTGACGACGCCAGACGCAGCCAAGTGGGTTGCCTCGGTCTCGCTGCAGGACTGGCCGCGATCATTTTCGATGCCATATCGGGCGTTCGGCAACGCAGCGGGCTGGGCGCCGGCCGATTGCGCCGAAGCTTGGAGCGCGACCGAGGCGTTACCACTTTGCCCATCGGTGGCATGGAAAATCCTCACCTCGCGCCCGGTCAGCACGGCGATCATGGCCCCGGTCAGGATCCGCTGGGGGGCTTTTTGTACGTCGTCGAGGCCTAGCTGAATGCCGTTGGTTTCGGACGACCGCGCCGTTTGTCCGGCATCCGAAAGCTCAACCTCTGGTATCGATTGCTGGACCGCCATACGTGCGCTCGCAGGGTTTACAGAACCCGCCCGGCGATTGCCGACCCAAGCGCGCAGCGACTGGCTCAGTTCGTATTGCCGCATTTTCAGATGGCTGGCGTCCATCTGTCCTGTAGCGCCGGCGATTTCATGGCGACCTCCGTTGGCTTCTTATCTTGCTAACGGCGACAATCGCCAATCTCTTTAGCCCCGTTTCTTGACGCGCCTTATCCGAGGTGGCGACGCACCCAGTGCAGCAGGCTGGCGCCGTCCATGGCACCGGATTGACGGGCAATCTCCCGGCCTGCGCGGAAGATGACCAGCGTCGGAATGCTACGAATGCCAAAGCGTGCCGCGAGCGACTGTACTTCTTCGGTGTTCACCTTGGCCAGCCGGCAGACAGGTTCAAGGGCCAGCGCCGCTTGCGTGAAAACCGGCGCCATTGTCCGGCAGGGGGCGCACCACGGGGCCCAGAAATCGACGACGACTGGCAGGTCGTTACGTCCGATATGGCGATCGAAGCTCGCTGCATCGAGTTCGACTGGTCGTCCGGCGAACAAGGGCAATTTGCATTGGCCGCAATTTGGGGCCTGCGCGATACGTTCGCTTGGGACGCGGTTGGCGGCGTGGCAGTGCGGACAGACAACGAGCAGTGCGGCGGACATGAGGCGCTCCAAAGATATCGACTGGTGCCGATATTCGGCCGGTCAGCGCGAATTCAAGAGAGCGCACCGAGCGCCTTGGCGCGTAAGGCGCTGCGTTCCAGTTCCGTCGCGTCGGGCGAGGCCAGGGTCGGCCAGCCTTGCAGGTGCTTGGCGGCCAGGTCGGCTAGCGCGTGGATCCAGTCGTCGCGCTCGTTGAGGCAGGGGATGTAGCGGTAGTCCTTGCCACCAGCCTGCAGGAACTCGGCCTTGCCCTCGATGGCGATTTCTTCGAGTGTCTCCAGGCAGTCGGCGGGAAAGCCTGGGCAGATCATGTCGACGCGCTCGACGCCCGCTTTGCCAAGGGCACGCAGCGTCGGGGCCGTATAGGGTTGCAGCCATTCGGCTCGGCCGAAGCGCGACTGGAAACAGAGTTGGTACTCGTCTGTCCTTAGTCCCAATGCTTCGGCCAGCAGGCGGCCAGTTTTTTGACACTCGCAGTGGTAGGGGTCGCCCTTCTCCAGCGTGTAACGCGGTACGCCGTGGAAACTCATGATCAGGCGATACGACCCCGTTGGGCGGCCGTTCGCGGCCCAGTGCTCGCGAACGCTGGCGGCCAGCGCCGCAATGTAGCCTGGATGGTCGGCGAAACTTCTGAGCGTGCGGATTTCAGGCTGGTTGCGGGTGACTTGCGCCCAGGCAAAGGCGGCATCGAACGCTGTCGCCGTCGTGCTGGCAGCGTATTGCGGGTAGAGCGGTAGCAGCAGAATGCGCGTGCAGCCATCCGCTTTGAGGCGGTCGAGCGTTGCCGGGATCGACGGCTGGCCGTAGCGCATGGCGTAGTCGACCATCACGTGGTGACCGCCGACGCCGAGAAAACCGCGCAGCAATTTAGCTTGACGCTCGGTGTGCACCTTCAGCGGCGAGCCGTCGGGCGACCACACGGCAGCATATTTCTCGGCCGATTTCTTGGGGCGAATGTTGAGGATGATGCCGTTCAGGATCAGCCACCAGATTGGACGCGGGATTTCGACGACACGCGGGTCGGAGAGAAACTCTTTGAGGTAGCGGCGCACAGCTGGCGCCGTCGGTGCCTCGGGGGTACCGAGATTGATCAGCAGCACGGCAGTCTTGGTCGGCGTACCGTGGCGGTAAGCCGACTCGGGGAGGTAGCGGGACATCAGGAGTTGGCCTGGTAGGTGAGGGCGGAGGACAGCAGCTTAGCGGTGATGTCGACGATCGGGATGACCCGCTCGTAGGCCATGCGCGTCGGGCCGATCACGCCAACCGAACCGACGATCTGGCCGCCGACCTCGTAGGGGGCGGTGACGACGCTGCATTGGTCGAGAGGTGCGAGTCCGGATTCGCCGCCAATGAAAATTTGTACGCCGTCGGCACGATGCGAGATATCGAGCAGTTGCATCAACGAGGTGCGCTGCTCGAAAAGATCGAAGAGCTCGCGCAGGCGCTTCATGTTGGACGAGAACTCCTCGACCTGCAGCAGGTTGCGCTCGCCCGAGATGACATACTGCTCGTCGGCTTTATTCAGTGCCTCGTTCCCGGCGGCCAGGGCGGCTGCCATGAGCCCCTGCAGGTCGCTGCGCAGCTTCAGCAGTTCGTCTTTGACGCGGTTGCGAATGTGTTCGAAATCGTGACCGGCGAAGTACTGGTTCAAGTAATTGGTGGCGGTGACGAGTTCAGAGGGCGAATATGAACGCTCGGTAAACAAGATGCGGTTTTGCACGTCCCCATCGGCAGTGACCAGAATCAGGAGGATGCGCTTTTCCGAGAGGCTGACGAATTCCATTTGCCGTATCTTCGGCGCCATCCGGCGTGGTGTCAGGACGATGCCGGCAAAATGGGTCAGGCCGGAAAGCAGGTGCGAGGCACTGCTGATCAGGTGCTGTGGTTGCGAGGGATGGAGCTGGCCCTCAATCGCGTCGATCTTTTCCTTCTCGAGCGGCTGCATGGTCAGCAGGCTATCGACGAAAAAACGATAACCGCGCGGCGTCGGAATTCGCCCTGCCGAAGTGTGCGGGCTGGCGATGAACCCGAGGTCTTCAAGGTCGGCCATGACGTTGCGTACAGTGGCGGCCGACAGGTGGAGCCCGGAGAATTTGGATAGGGCACGCGAGCCGACGGGCTGACCTTCCGCAATGTAGCGTTCGATCAGGGTTTTAAGCAGTGTTCGTGAGCGTTCGTCGAGCATGGCGTTGATTCTACAAAAAATGAAGCCGTCGCGGGGCCGGCAATTCCTCGCCGACCATGCAACTGTGGTTTAATTCGGCTCATGAATGACGCCTTTTGTTCCGTGTCCACCGACAGTCTGCGCCCTCCCCGGACCATTGCACTGATCGGCAAATACAATAGTCCGGAGATCGCCGAGTCACTACGTCTTCTGGCCAAGTATCTGCACGACCGTGGCATGACCCTGCTGATTGAGGAGGAAACGGCGCGCAATGTTGGTGCCCTGCTTGACCTGCGGCGTTGGGCGAGCGCTGATTTTGCGGCGATTGGCGCGCAGGCCGATCTGGCGATCGTACTCGGTGGCGATGGCACCATGCTCAACGTGGCGCGCCAACTGGCGCGTTATCGTGTGCCGCTGGTCGGCGTAAACCAAGGGCGTCTCGGCTTCATGACGGACATCGCGCGCGACGACATGCTGAACAGCATGGAAGAACTGCTTGACGGAAAGTTCATCCCGGAAAGCCGCATGCTGCTCGACGCCGAGGTCTTGCGCGACGGCGAGCGGATGGGTGCCAATCTTGCCCTGAACGATGTGGTGGTCGACAAGGGGGCGATCGGCCGCATGATCGAGTTCGAACTCTTTATTGACGGAGAGTTCATCTTCAGCCTTCGCTCGGACGGTCTGATCGTCGCGACGCCCACCGGATCCACCGCTTATTCCCTGTCCGCCAACGGCCCCATCCTGCATCCGCAGGTGGCAGGAATCGCCCTGGTGCCCCTCTGTCCGCACGCGCTGACCAACCGGCCGATTCTGGTTGGCGACAGCAACGAGATCGAGGTGCGCATCGTCAATGCCACCGACTCGCGGGCGCACTTCGATGGACAGGTTACCGTCGATCTGAAACGGGGCGATTCGGTGCGAATTCGCCGTTCCGAATATGCCATCTGTTTTCTCCATCCGCCCGGTTACAGCTACTTCGCCATGCTGCGGCAGAAGCTGCACTGGAACGAGCGGCCCAGAGGGTTCTGAACAACGATGCTGCATCGCCTGACAATTCGTGATTTTGTGCTGGTTGACCAGTTGGAACTGGCGTTCGAGGTGGGTTTCGGCGCCTTGACCGGGGAAACCGGCGCCGGCAAGTCGATTCTGGTTGATGCTCTGGCGTTTGCTTTGGGCGAACGCGCCGATGCCAGTTTGATTCGGGCTGGTGGCGAGCGCGCCGAGGTGAGCGTCGAATTCGATCTGGCCGATGCGCCAGCTGCGGCCGAGTGGTTGCGCGAACACGATCTGGATACCGGCGATGGCTTGCTGTTGCGGCGGGTGGTCGACGCCAATGGACGTTCGCGTGCCTACCTCAACGGCTCGCCAGCAACTGTCCAGCAAGTGCGGGAAGTCGCCGAGTCGCTGATTGATATTCACGGCCAGCATGCGCATCAGTCGCTGCTGCGCGGTGACGCGCAGCGTGTGTTGCTCGATGCCCATGCCAAGCTTGGGCCGCTGCTGGCCGAGGTGAGCGCGGCTTGGCGTAGCTGGCGAGAAGCCCAGACCGTCCTGGAGGCAGCAGCCGGAAGCGCTGAGGCGCAGGCTCAAGAGCGTGAGCAGCTTGCGTGGCAGGCGCGCGAGTTGGAAACGCTCGGCTTTTCGGTCGAGGAGTGGGTGACGCTCAATAGCGAGCACAGGCGTCTGGCGCATGCGGCGAGTCTTGTCGAAGGCGCGCAATTTTCGCTCGCGGTACTAGCCGAAGGCGATGCTGCCTGCGAAGCGCAAGTTCATCTGGTCGCCAATCGGCTGGATGGCTTGGCCGAATACGATCCGGCGCTGGCCGAGGTGGCCGCCCTGCTGCAGTCGGCGCAGACCGAGCTGGCCGAAGCCGTCTCAGCGCTGCGGCGTTATGCCGATCGCGTCGAACTCGATCCGCGGCGGCTGGGCGAAATCGAGCGTCGGATCGAAGCTGTGCTGAGCTGCGCACGCAAATTCCGCTCGAGCCCCGAAGCCTTGCCGGACTTGCTCACTGGTTGGCAGGCGCGTCTGGCGATGCTAAGTGAAGCGGCCGACATCGCAGGTTTGGAGCGCCGTGTCGTCGGCGCGCGCAAACAGTACGACAGTCTGGCGCAACGTCTTTCCAGCGAGCGGCACAAGGCTGTCGCGACGCTCGGCAGCGAGGTGACGCGCGTCATGCAGCAACTGGCGCTGGGGGGTGGGCGCTTCGAGATCGGGTTGGTGGCCATTGATGGCGGTAACGCATTTGGCTTGGAACAGGTCGAGTTCCGCATCGCCGGCTTGGCGGGAAGTGAGTCGCGTGCCCTGGCCAAGGTCGCTTCAGGGGGCGAACTTTCCCGGATCAGCTTGGCCATCCAGGTGGTGACGAGTCAGGCGGCGAGTGTGCCAACACTGATTTTCGATGAGGTTGATGTTGGTATTGGCGGCGGTGTCGCCGAAGTGGTCGGCCGCTTGCTGCGCGAGTTGGGCGCTGAACGGCAGGTTTTGTGTGTCACCCATCTGCCGCAAGTTGCGGCGCGTGCCAACTGGCAGTGGCAAGTCGCCAAGAGCGCCCAAGATGGCCAGATGCGCAGCCGGGTAGCGATCCTCGACGCCGACGGCCGGATCGAGGAGATCGCCCGCATGCTGGGCGGCGTTGAAATTACGGCGATTACCCGTCGGCACGCCATGGAGATGCTGGGCGTTTCCTGAGCCAATCTCCGGACCATGAAATCTTGCTTGGCGCAGTAGGTGAGCGGACAGAACAACAGCGAAATGAGGGCGAATCAATTCGCTTAGCCGCAAGGTCCGGCGTGCTCAAGCAGGTGCAACATGCCAATCGTTCGAGCGAATGGTTTTATGAATGGCTATGCTTGCCGGGCTTGCCGCGGTGCGGACAGTCCGGCTTGGTGCATTCAGCGTAGAGGTAGAGAGCGTGCTCTTGAATGACGAAGCCGCGTTCTTTGGCTATCTTGATCTGGCGACGTTCGATTTCCGCGTCGTGGAACTCTTCGACCCGGCCGCAGTTGATGCATACCAGATGGTCGTGGTGCTGTCCGGCGTTTAACTCGAATACTGCCTTGCCCGACTCAAAGTAATGGCGCTCAAGCAAACCGGCTTGTTCGAACTGGGTGAGCACGCGGTACACCGTGGCCAAACCGATGTCCATGTCCTCGGCGATCAGCAGGCGATAGACGTCTTCTGCCGTCAGGTGACGCACCTCGCTCTTTTCAAAGAGTTCGAGAATCTTCAAGCGGGGAAACGTGGCCTTAAGCCCCATGCTCTTGAGGTCGCTGGAATTGCTCATGGCTTGCCTTGATCGATAACGAAGGTGAAATTTTTCGGTTATGATATACGATCGTATATAAGTTTGAGCAATTGGGCGGGCGATTGCCGTAACTGCGGGAGGCTTTTTTCTTCCTTGGTTTTGCCGCCGAATTTGCCTCGTCCACTACCGATTACCCACCAAGACCGATCTAGCGCATGATTTATTCGCGATTTACCCGCGTCGCCATTCTCGTGGCGATGTTGTCCGGCTGTTCCTCGGTGCCGCGCCTTGTTACCGAGTACCGCATCGACGTGCAGCAGGGCAACGTTCTGACTCAGGAAATGGTTTCCCAGTTGCGCCCCGGCCTATCCAAAGATCAGGTGCGTTTCATCCTCGGTACGCCGATCCTGACCGATATGTTCCATGCCGATCGCTGGGACTACATTTATCGCCTGCAGAAAGGTGGTGGAGAAGTCGAGACGCGCAAGTTCTCAGTCTTCTTTGATGCCGACGCCAAGTTGCTGCGCGTTGCCGGCGATGTGGTTGCTGCGAAAAGCGCCGGTTCGGCCGCCGATCCGACTGTTGCGCCGGAGGCGCGGTCGCGCGTGATCGACTTGGGATCGCTGCCAGATGGCGCTAATACGCCTTTGCCGCCGCCTGACGAGAAGGGCTTCTTCGGAAAAATGATGGAAAGCGTGGGGTTCTGACGTGAGTAAATTGAAAATTGCGATTGTTGGTGCGTCCGGGCGGATGGGGCGGATGCTCATCGAGTCAACCCTGAAAGATGGTGACTCGATCTTGGTTGCTGCCATCGATCAAGAGGGAACACCCGCCTTGGGTAAGGATGCTGGAGAATTGGTCGGGTCGCCCTGCGGCGTCCTAGTCACCAGCGACATTGAAGCGGGGATCGCCAAGGCTGATTGCCTGATCGACTTCACCCGGCCGGAAGGAACCCTCGAGCACCTCAAGATCTGCCGGCGTCACGGCGTTGCCGTCGTGATCGGAACGACAGGTTTTGATGCGGCCGGAAAACAAGCAATTGCCGATGCGGCGCGTGAAATTCCGGTGGTTTTTGCGCCGAACATGAGTGTTGGCGTGAATGTGGTCTTCAAACTGCTGGACATGGCTTCGCGCATGATGAGCGAAGGCTACGACATCGAGATCGTCGAAGCGCACCACCGGCACAAGGTCGACGCACCGTCGGGCACCGCCCTGCGCATGGGAGAGGTGGTCGCGCAGGCGCTCGGCCGCGATCTGAAAGAATGCGCCGTTTATGGCCGCGAGGGGGTGACCGGCGAGCGTGATCCCGCGACTATCGGGTTTGCCAGCGTGCGCGGCGGCGACATTGTCGGCGACCATGTGGTGATGTACTGCGGTACCGGCGAGCGCGTCGAGATCGGTCACAAGATGGCTAGTCGCATGCCCTATGCTCAGGGGAGCCTACGCGCGGCACGTTTCCTGGCGGGCCGGCGGAGCGGCCTGTTCGACATGCAGGATGTCCTTGGTCTGCGCTGAGTCTTGCCTCTCTTGCCGTGCCTGATTGCCCCAAAGGGGTGCGCTCCGGTATAATCCGCCGGTTCGTAAAGCTATAAGCGGGAGGGCCGTGCGCCCGTCCCGCTTTTGCGTATCTACGCGACGCATTCAACAGGATCAACAGGAGTTTTTCGTGTCGTTGTTACCCTCACTCCCGCCCGCGATTCTCGCTCTGGCCGATGGCACTGTCTTCCGTGGTTACTCCATCGGAGCCGAAGGCAGTACCAGCGGCGAGGTGGTGTTCAATACGGCAATGACCGGCTATCAGGAAATCCTCACCGATCCTTCCTATTGCCGTCAGATCGTCACGCTGACCTATCCACACATTGGTAATACCGGTTGTAACGCCGAGGATTTTGAGTCCCGCGCCAACTTTGCGGCCGGTCTGGTCATCCGCGATCTGCCGATTCGGGCCGAAAGCTGGCGCTTGCAGGAGACCTTGCCCGCCTATCTAGAAAAGCACGGCGTTCTCGCCATCGCTGGCATCGATACGCGCAAGCTGACCCGCATCCTGCGCGAAAAAGGTGCGCAGGCGGGCTGCATCATGGCCGTTGAGCTTGATGAGGCGCAAGCTATCGCCACGGCGCGCGCTTTCCCCGGCCTGTCCGGCATGGATCTGGCCAAGGTGGTTACGGTTGATTCGCCCTACGAATGGGGCGATGGTGAGTGGACGCTGAAGGGCTATCAGCCCACTTCGGCGCCAACATTCAACGTCGTGGCCTACGATTTTGGGATCAAGCGCAACATCCTGCGCATGCTCGCTGCCCGTGGCTGCAAGGTGACGGTTGTTCCGGCGCAGACCTCGGCGACGGAGGTGCTCAAATATAACCCGGACGGCATTTTTCTGTCGAATGGGCCGGGCGATCCGGAGCCTTGCGACTACGCCGTTAGCGCGATTCGTGAACTGCTCACCAAGGGTGTGCCGACCTATGGTATCTGCCTTGGTCACCAGTTGTTGGCCTTGGCCTCGGGCGCAAAAACGGTGAAGATGAAGTTCGGCCACCACGGTGCCAATCACCCGGTGAAGGATATTGACACTGGCCAAGTGCTGATCACCAGCCAGAATCATGGCTTTGCGGTCGATGCCGAAACGCTGCCGGCCAACCTTCGGCCGACGCACGTTTCCCTGTTCGACGGTTCGCTTCAGGGCGTGGCGCGGACCGACGTTCCGGCCTTTTCCTTTCAGGGACACCCGGAAGCCAGTCCCGGCCCGCACGACCTCGCGTACCTGTTTGACCGGTTCATCACGATGATGCAAGACAAGAAGGCCGGGGGAAAGTAACTCATGCCCAAGCGCACAGATATCAAGAGCATCCTCATCATTGGCGCTGGCCCGATCGTTATTGGACAGGCCTGCGAATTCGACTATTCCGGCGCACAAGCCTGCAAGGCACTGCGCGAGGAAGGCTACAAGGTCATCCTGGTCAATTCCAATCCGGCGACCATCATGACCGACCCGGAGATGGCCGATGTGACTTACATCGAGCCTATTACGTGGAAGGTCGTCGAGAAGATCATCGAGAAAGAGCGCCCTGACGCGCTGTTACCCACCATGGGCGGGCAGACCGCACTGAACTGTGCGCTCGATCTGGCGAAGCACGGGGTGTTGGAAAAGTTTGGCGTCGAAATGATCGGCGCTTCGAAGGAGGCGATTGACAAGGCCGAGGACCGCGAGAAGTTCAAGGCGGCGATGACCAAGATTGGTCTCGGTTCGGCGCGCTCGGCGGCTGCGCACTCGATGGAAGAGGCGCAGCAGGTGCAGGCGATGATCGGTTTTCCGGCGATCATCCGCCCGTCATTCACAATGGGCGGCTCGGGCGGCGGCATTGCTTACAACCAGGAAGAGTTCATCGAGATCTGCAAGCGCGGCCTCGAAGCCAGCCCGACCAGCGAACTGCTGATTGAGGAATCGCTGATCGGTTGGAAAGAGTTCGAGATGGAGGTGGTTCGCGACAAGGCGGACAACTGCATCATCATCTGCTCGATCGAAAATCTCGATCCGATGGGCGTGCACACCGGCGACTCGATTACCGTGGCGCCGGCGCAAACGCTGACCGATAAGGAATACCAGATCATGCGCGACGCTTCCGTCGCGGTGCTGCGCGAGATCGGCGTCGATACCGGCGGCTCCAACGTGCAGTTTTCGATCTGCCCGCAGGACGGGCGGATGATCGTCATCGAAATGAATCCGCGCGTCTCGCGCTCGTCGGCGCTCGCTTCGAAGGCCACGGGTTTCCCGATCGCCAAGGTGGCGGCCAAGTTGGCGGTCGGTTATACGCTCGACGAACTGGCGAACGAAATTACCGGCGGCAAGACACCGGCTTCGTTCGAGCCGTCGATCGACTATGTGGTCACCAAGGTCCCCCGTTTCGCTTTCGAGAAGTTCCCGCAGGCCGATTCGCGTCTGACCACGCAGATGAAGTCGGTGGGGGAGGTCATGGCGATTGGACGGACCTTCCAGGAGTCTTTGCAGAAGGCGCTGCGCGGCCTTGAGGTCGGCGTTGACGGCTTTGATGAGAAGTCGACAGAACGCGAAGAGATTGAAGTCCAGCTTGCCGAGGCGGGCCCGGAGCGTATCTGGTACATTGGCGACGCGTTTCGCATTGGCCTTTCGCTCGAGGATATCCAGCGTCTGACCAACATCGACCCGTGGTTCCTGGCGCAGATCGAGGATTTGCACAGGAAGGCGGAGATTGTCCGTCGGCGGACGCTCGATTCGCTTTCGCGCGACGAGTTGTGGCATCTAAAACGGGCCGGCTTTGCCGACAAGCGTCTGGCCACGTTGATGAAAACGACGCAGACGGCGGTGCGCGAGCGGCGCCACGCATTGAACGTTCGCCCGGTCTACAAGCGCGTCGATACGTGCGCTGCCGAGTTTTCAACCGATACGGCCTACATGTACTCGACCTACGAGGAAGAGTGTGAGTCGCATCCAAGTGACAAGAAAAAGATCATGGTGCTTGGCGGCGGCCCGAACCGCATCGGGCAGGGCATCGAGTTCGACTATTGCTGTGTCCATGCGGCCCTCGCTATGCGCGAAGACGGGTATGAGACGATCATGGTCAACTGCAATCCGGAGACCGTGTCGACCGACTACGATACCTCGGATCGCCTCTACTTCGAGCCGCTGACGCTCGAGGATGTGCTCGAAATCGTCGCTATCGAGAAGCCGGTCGGCGTCATCGTCCAGTACGGTGGTCAGACGCCGCTCAAACTGGCCCGCGACCTTGAGGCCAATGGCGTGCCGATCATTGGTACCTCGCCGGACATGATCGACGCCGCCGAAGATCGGGAGCGTTTCCAGAAGTTGCTGCAGGAACTTGGCCTGAAGCAGCCGCCGAACCGTACTGCGCGTACCGAGGAAGACGCCTTGCGTCTGGCAAGCGAGATCGGCTATCCGCTGGTCGTGCGTCCGTCCTACGTGCTTGGTGGCCGGGCCATGGAAATCGTCCATGAACCGCGCGACCTCGAACGCTATATGCGCGAGGCGGTGAAGGTCTCTAACGACTCTCCGGTGCTGCTCGACCGCTTCCTCAACGACGCCGTCGAAGTGGACGTCGATGCCCTTTCCGACGGGGAGGAAGTCATCATCGGTGGCGTCATGGAACACATCGAACAGGCCGGCGTGCATTCCGGCGACTCAGCCTGTTCGCTGCCGCCGTATTCGCTGTCTGCAGAAGTCCAGGATGAACTGCGGCGGCAGACCAAGCTGATGGCCAAAGGGCTGAACGTTTGTGGCCTGATGAACGTGCAGTTTGCCATCCAGCATGACATCGTCTACGTGCTCGAAGTGAATCCGCGCGCCTCGCGGACCGTTCCCTTTGTTTCCAAGGCTACCGGCCTGCAACTGGCGAAAATCGCCGCGCGCTGCATGGCGGGGCAATCGCTGTCCAGCCAGGGCGTGACGCGGGAAATCATTCCGCCTTATTTTTCGGTCAAGGAAGCGGTGTTCCCATTTGCCAAATTTCCCGGTGTCGATACCATTCTCGGGCCGGAAATGAAGTCTACCGGCGAGGTAATGGGCGTCGGTCAGAGCTTCGCTGAGGCCTTTACTAAGAGCCAGATGGCCGCAAGCGTGAAACTGCCTGTCTCGGGCAAGGTATTCATCAGCGTCAAGCACTCGGATAAGGGCAAGGCGGTGGATATCGCACGCGATCTGCACGATGCCGGCTTTACCATTCTCGCCACACGCGGCACGGCTGCGGCGATCGAAGCCGCCGGTATTGCAGTCACACCGGTGAACAAGGTGACCGAAGGACGGCCGCACATCGTCGATATGATCAAAAACAACGAAATTTCCCTGATCATCAACACCGTCGACGAAAGACGTCAGGCCATCAACGACTCGCGCTCAATCCGCACTTCCGGCTTGGCAGCGCGAGTGACGATGTACACAACGATCTGGGGGGCCGAAGCGGCGGCCGTGGGCATCAAGAACCGCGGCGAACTGGTGGTCTACCCGATTCAGGGATTGCACGCACTTCTCAATTAATTAACCCTTGACCACCGGGAATACCCATTTCGGGCGCCGGTGGTTTTGCTTTTGGTAGCTAACAAAATGAGCAAGGTTCCCCTGACTGTCAAAGGCGCTGAAAGACTCCGCGCTGAACTGCATCAACTGAAATCTGTGGAGCGCCCCTCGGTAATTGCCGCCATTGCTGAAGCGCGTTCGCACGGTGATCTTTCTGAAAACGCTGAATACGACGCTGCCAAGGAGCGCCAGGGTTTTATTGAGGGACGCATTCAGGAAGTCGAAGGCAAACTCTCCAACGCGCAGATTATCGACCCCAAGTTGCTTGACGCTGACGGTCGTTGCGTCTTTGGCGCAACACTTGATCTTGAGGATCAGGATTCGAGCGTTCGAGTGACCTATCAGATCGTCGGTGAGGATGAAGCAGATATCAAGGCCGGGAAAATTTCGGTCAACTCGCCGATCGCTCGCGCCCTGATCGGGAAGTTCGCTGGCGATATTGCCCAGGTGCAAGCGCCGGGTGGCTTGCGTGAGTATGAAATCCTTGAGGTTCGTTACGAGTAATCCCGCCGTGCGACGTTTTGCCGATGCGCTCTATGGCGTGGTTCTGACCCTGTGGGTCGGCGGCTTGTGGACGGTCGGCTATCTGGTGGCGCCGACCCTGTTTGCCACGCTTGACGACCGTCAACTGGCGGGTATGCTCGCTGGCAAGTTGTTTGCCCTGATCGGTTGGGTGGGGCTTGGCTGTGCGCTATATCTGCTGCTTTTCATGTTGCTGCGCACCGGCGCTACGGTTCTCAAGCGCTGGGCTTTCTGGCTGGTCCTCTTGATGTTGCTCTTGACTGCGGTCAGCCTGTTCGGCATTCAGCCACTGATGGTGCAATTAAAGGTGGAGGCACTGCCGCGCGAAGTCATGGAAAGCGTTTTGCGCGACCGTTTTGCCGCTTGGCACGGCGTCTCGAGCATCCTCTATCTGTTGCAGAGTCTGCTCGGTTTGCTGATGGTGATCAGCGCCGGCCGCGCCGCGAAATAACGTGCTACAAAGTGGTGCTTGCTCCCGAAACGAAGCATCTCAGGCGCGCGAGCCGCCCTGAAAGCTGCGCTTCGTGCGGTGCGGTTCAGCCCGTGAACGGCGGGGCTTGGCAGATTTCTGACCGGCCGGTGCCGGGCGCCAGATGACCAGTAACTTGCCAATATGCTGTACCGGTGCGGCGTCGAGTTGCTCACAGAGAGTTGAAAGGAAGTGTTCGCGGACCTCCCGATCGTCATTATAGACGCGTATTTTGATCAGTTCGTGGCTGGCCAGGTTGATGCCGATCTCCTTTAATACAGATTCGGACAGGCCGTTCTGGCTAATCGAGACAACGGGATTGAGGGCGTGAGCACGGGCACGCAGGGCACGGCGCTCGTCAGCGGTAAGATTGAGCATGAATTAAACCTTTTCAAAGAACGCATTTTACCGAATTTCACGCGATGAAACGAACCCGAACGAGTAATGCGTGGCTGCGTGAGCACGTGAATGATACTTACGTGCAGCGCGCAAAGGCCGAAGGCTATCGCTCGCGCGCTTCATTCAAACTGATGGAGATCGATGACAAGGATCACCTCATCCGGGGTGGCGAAGTAGTCGTCGATCTGGGGGCGACACCCGGCGGGTGGTCCCAGGTCGCTGCCAAGCGCATGAATGGCAAGGGCCGCGTCATCGCGCTCGACCTGCTGGAGATGGATCCCTTGCATGGCGTCGATTTTTTGCAAGGCGATTTTCGTGACGAGGCCGTCTTGCGGCGCCTGGAAACCATGCTGGCCGGCGCAAAGGTCGGGCTTGTGCTTTCGGATATGGCCCCCAATATGTCAGGTATCCCGGTGTCGGACCAGGCGCGGGTGATGCATCTGGCGGAGTTGGGTCTTGATTTCACCCGTCACTGGTTGAAACCTGACGGGGCTTTTCTAGTCAAAGTGTTTCAGGGTCACGGATTCAACGACTTTATGCAGGAAATGAGAGCGGTCTTCAAGACTGTTTCCTCGCGCAAGCCGGACGCTTCGCGAGATCGCAGTGCAGAGGTCTATCTGCTAGGGAAAGGCCTCAAGAGCTGAGCGGTCGATTGCGCGGGGGCTTGAGTTGCCATACGCGAATCAGTTTAGAATGAGGGCTTGCCGTAGGTTCAAGCAGTGCCGGGAGTTCCCCGGGTTCGCAACGACGAAGAGGTGCAGCATTGAATAACATGTTCAAGAATCTGGCGATCTGGCTGGTTATCGGTCTGGTGTTGATGACAGTCTTCAACCAGTTCAACAGCCGTCAGGTCACCCAGTCTTCAATGGAGTACTCACAGTTCATCGATGAGGTGAAGCAGGGACATATTGCCAAAGTGGTGATTGAAGGCCGCATACTCAAAGCAACGACGAGCGATGGCAAAAAGCTGACTTCTTATGCGCCACCCGATTTGTGGATGGTCTCCGATCTGCTCAAATCTGGTGTCAAGATTGAGGCCAAGCCTGAAGAGGAGCCTTCCTTCCTGATGAATCTTTTCGTCAGTTGGTTCCCGATGTTGCTCCTGATCGGCGTCTGGGTCTTCTTCATGCGCCAGATGCAGGGCGGCGGGCGGGGAGGCGCATTCTCCTTCGGGAAGAGCAAGGCACGCCTGCTTGACGAGTCGACCAACACGATCACTTTCGCCGATGTGGCCGGTTGCGACGAGGCCAAGGAAGAAGTTTCCGAACTGGTGGATTTTCTGCGTGATCCCTCCAAATTCCAAAAACTGGGTGGTCGCATTCCCAAGGGCGTGCTGCTTGTCGGCAACCCGGGAACCGGTAAAACGCTGCTCGCCAAGGCGATCGCTGGCGAGGCCAAAGTGCCGTTCTTTTCAATTTCTGGTTCCGATTTCGTTGAAATGTTCGTCGGCGTGGGTGCCGCGCGTGTTCGCGACATGTTCGAGAACGCCAAGAAACACGCACCGTGCATCATCTTCATCGACGAGCTTGATGCCGTCGGTCGCCAGCGTGGTGCCGGCTTGGGTGGTGGCAACGACGAGCGCGAACAGACGCTGAACCAGATGCTGGTCGAGATGGATGGCTTTGAAGCGAGCGTTGGCGTGATCGTGATTGCTGCTACCAACCGTCCGGACGTGCTCGACCCGGCGCTTATGCGCCCGGGCCGTTTCGACCGGCAGGTGGTCGTGCCGTTGCCCGACATTCGTGGTCGCGAGCAGATTCTCATTGTGCACATGCGCAAAGTGCCGCTGTCGCCGGACGTCAAGGCTGACATTATTGCTCGCGGTACGCCCGGCTTTTCAGGCGCCGACCTGGCCAACCTGGTAAACGAAGCGGCGCTATTTGCCGCCCGCGGTAGCAAGCGTCTGGTGGATATGGATGACTTCGAGCGCGCCAAGGACAAAATCATGATGGGCGCCGAGCGCCGCAGCATGGTGATGAACGAGGAAGAACGACGCAACACGGCGTATCACGAGTCCGGCCATGCGGTGATCGCCAAACTAATGCCGAAATCCGATCCCGTGCATAAGGTGACGATCATTCCGCGCGGTCGTGCGCTCGGTCTGACCATGCAGCTGCCGGAGGAAGACCGCTATGCCTATGATCGCGTCTATCTCATGAGCCGTATTGCCGTGCTGTTCGGCGGTCGTATTGCCGAAGAATTGTTCATGAACCAGATGACCACCGGCGCTTCCAATGACTTTGAACGTGCCACGCAGTTGGCCCGTGACATGGTGACACGTTACGGCATGTCGGATGCGCTCGGTCCGATGGTTTACGGCGAGAACGAAGGCGAGGTGTTCCTCGGCCGCTCGGTGACAACACACAAGAACGTGTCCGAGACGACGATGCAGAAGGTCGATATCGAGATTCGACGCATCATCGACGAACAGTACGCGCTGGCACGCAAGCTGTTGGAAAAAAACCGCGACAAGGTCGAAGCCATGGCGGCGGCGCTACTTGATCTGGAAACGATCGATTCCGACCAGATCAACGACATCATGGAAGGCAAGCCCCCGCGTCCGCCGAAGCAGCCGCAAACGAAGTCTGCCAGCAAACCGGAGAACAACACGCCGGATGCAGCGCCGAACGCCACAGCGCCGGCCTAAGACAGGTAACACAAAACGAAAACCAGGCCGGGGAAGTACGCTTCTCCGGCTTTTTTACGTTGGAAGCTTATGTTGCGCTGCGGAAAATTCGAACTTCCCCTTGATCGACCTTTGGTCATGGGCATCGTCAACCTGACCCCGGATTCCTTTTCCGGCGATGGGGTGGCGAGCGACGCGGAACGAGCCATTACGCGTGCAAGAGCGCAACTGGCCGCCGGTGCCGACCTGCTCGATCTGGGTGCCGAGTCCTCCCGCCCAGGCGCGATTCCGACCTCACTCGATGACGAACTGCGACGCCTGTTGCCCGTCCTCGAAGCACTCGACGGTTGCGGCGTACCGGTTTCGGTTGATACCTACAAGCCGGCGGTGATGCGCGCGGCGATCGCCTACGGCGCGGCGATGATCAACGATATCTACGCGCTGCGCATGCCGGACGCACTGGCCGCCGTGGCGGAGAGCGATTGCGCGGTATGCCTCATGCACATGCAGGGCGAGCCGCTGACCATGCAGCAAAGTCCAGACTATCGCGACGTCGTGGCGGAGGTGCGTGATTTTCTGGCGGCCCGCGTGGCCGCAGCGGTGGCCGCCGGGGTCTCCCCGCAGCGCTTGCTGCTCGATCCTGGTTTCGGTTTCGGCAAGACGCTCGAACATAATCTGCGGCTCCTGCGTCACTTGCCTGACTTGTCGGTCGGCGGTTTGCCGTTCCTTGCCGGCATCTCTCGCAAGTCGATGCTAGGTTCCATCACGGGTCGCCCGGTCGAACAGCGCATGCCTGCCAGCATTGCGGCGGCCGTGGTTGCCGCGCAGCGCGGCGCGCGTATCCTGCGTGTGCACGACGTCGCGGCGACGCGCGACGCGCTGGCCGTGTGGAGTGCGGTCGAGCGCGCGTGATTCAGCGTGCCCCTAGTTCAGCTGTTTCTAGCGCGACACAGGGGGCTGGCGGACTCGCCGTTCGATGAACATGCTGCTGCCTTGAAGTTGCTTGGCGTATTCTTGGGCCGGCCGCGGCCGCAGAGATTGCCCCGTGCAACTCGTAAGTGCTGGCGCAGACCCGCAGCGCGCCGATCGAAAGCGTGGCTGCCGACTGAAAGAACGTTTCCCCCCCCCCCCCCCCGTCGGTTTTTGCCGGATCTGCCGCAGCGAAAGTCTTTCGGCGGCAGAACGTGCGCCATGGGTTCATCGAACAGGCGCAGGGCGAGCGCTCATCGCGCTTCCCAATCACTGTTCTGGAAGAAAACCAGGAAGTCGCCGTCGCCGATGTGGGCGATAATGTCTACGTCGGAGTCGCTCACTTCGAGCTAGACCTGCCAGTCATTGAATGACGTCGCCCCGCTTGCGATCGCCGCAGGCGTCGCTGAACGGCTTGAACTGGTCGATCTTGACGCAGCAAGCGGTAGACGCAACGCTCCGCTGCGGTAGACGAAATATCGATAGGTTCGTTAATAGCGTCGTAAATAGGCGTGCTTTGGCGCGCTCCTTGGCGTTCTTGGCGCAGTCGGGGGCAAATCGGAAAGGCAGGTGCCGAGTCTTTTCCTTACTCAGAAATCCCCAACTGCAACGACTGGTCGTCACCGAAAACCTTGAATTGGCAAGGCTTTCCGCTTTGCCGCATGTCGCCTTCGTTGGCAACTTCTGAGCAAGTATGTCGTGGTATCGACCGTGTCGGGAAAAAGCCCTGTTACGGTTGCTAGGTTTCATTAGAATGACGCCTTTGGCGTAGCGCCGATCTGGTGTGCCGCAGGGAGCTAAAGAAATGTCGAGAAAATATTTCGGGACCGATGGCGTTCGCGGTCGGGTTGGCGAAGCGCCGATTACGCCGGATTTTGTTATGCATTTGGGGTATTCGGCGGGCAAAGTCCTTGTTGCGAACGAATCAGCCCAGGGGTATGGCAAGGCCGGCGAGCGTCCGGCCGTGCTGATTGGCAAAGATACGCGGATCTCCGGCTACATGCTTGAGGCCGCGCTGGAAGCCGGCTTCTCGGCGGCAGGGGTCGATGTTTGTCTGGTCGGGCCCATGCCGACACCGGCCGTGGCCTATCTCACTCGGGCTTTGCGGCTACAGGCCGGGATCGTGATTTCTGCCTCGCACAACCCATTTTACGATAATGGGATAAAATTTTTCTCGGCACACGGCACCAAACTGCCGGATGCTGTTGAGGCGGAAATCGAACTTGGAATCGATGAGCCGCTCGGTTGCGTGCCATCGGCCGACCTTGGCCGAGCGCGGCGCATCAGTGACGCCGCCGGGCGTTACATCGAGTTCTGTAAGAGTACTTTTCCTACCGATCTTGACCTGCGTGGTTTGAAAATTGTCGTCGATTGTGCGCACGGGGCGGCGTATCACATTGCACCGCACGTATTGCACGAACTCGGTGCAGAGGTAACGACGGTGGGAGCTGAACCAAACGGACTTAACATCAACCAGGATGTCGGCGCCACGGCACCTCGAGCGCTGCGCGATGCCGTCTTGGCTCAGGGAGCCGATCTGGGGATCGCACTCGACGGCGACGGCGACCGGGCGATGATGGTCGATGCCGCGGGGAATATTTACGACGGCGACCAGTTGTTGTTCGCCGTCGTGCGCAGTCGCTTGCGCAAAGAAGCTGTGGCCGGCGTGGTCGGAACGCTGATGACCAATCTCGCCTTCGAACACGCCATGGCCGAGTTGCGAGTGCCTTTTGTCCGTGCTGCGGTCGGCGATCGCTACGTCATGGAATTGATGCAGCAAAAGGGCTGGCTCTATGGGGGTGAGAACTCTGGGCATATTTTGTGCCTCGACAAGCACACCACCGGGGACGGCATTGTTTCCGCACTGCAAGTGTTGTCTGCCTTGCGCGAAGCTGGCGGCGATCTGCAAGCCCTACTTGGCGCGCTAGTGCTCTATCCGCAGAAATTGATCAATGTGCCATTGGTCAAAGGTTTTCCGTGGAAGGATCATCCGCTGATCGCCACCGCACAGCGTGAGGTTGAGGGCACCCTCGACGGGGAAGGCAGGGTGTTGTTGCGCGCTTCAGGGACCGAGCCTTTGCTGCGCGTCATGGTTGAAGGCCGTGATTCCGCCCTGGTTGTCGCGGCGGCGGAACGGCTTGCCGGGGCGGTTCGCGAGGCCGTTTCATCGTGATGTAACAAACTCGTAACATTCGCCGGGTAGACTTTCTGCATTGCTGCTTTGCAGCGTCTTCCCCATGGAGAATGTTGGATGAAATCTGCGAAAATTGCTGCGCTTCTGACGCTGGCTATTGCCGGCGTCGCGGCTTCCTCTTCGAGCTTCGCGCAGGCCCTGGTGAAGATCGACGGGTCGAGCACGGTTTATCCGATCACCGAAGCGGTTGCCGAGGATTTTCAGAAAGCCAAGAAAAACGCGATTCGCGTCACGGTCGGCATTTCCGGGACCGGCGGCGGTTTCAAGAAATTCTGCCGCGGCGAAACTGATATCTCCGACGCTTCCCGTCCGATCCTGAAAAAGGAAATGGACGCCTGCAAGGAAGCCGGCATCCAGTACGTTGAACTACCGATCGCCTACGATGCGCTGACCGTCGTCATCAATCCGCAGAACGATTGGGCGAAACACCTGACCGTTGCTGAATTGAAGAAGATCTGGGAGCCGGGCGCCCAAGGCAAGCTGAAGAGTTGGAAAGACGTTAACCCAGCTTTCCCGGACGTGGCGATCAAGCTTTACGGACCAGGCGCCGACTCCGGTACCTTCGATTATTTCACCGAAGCCGTCGTCGGCAAGGCCAAATCCTCGCGCGGCGACTATACCGCTTCCGAGGACGACAACGTCCTGGTGCAGGGCGTTTCTCGCGACAAGGGCGGCCTAGGCTACTTCGGTTTTGCGTACTACGTCGAAAATCAGAAAAAGCTGAAAGCAGTCGCCATCGATGGCGGCAAGGGCCCGGTGCTGCCGTCGCCAGAAGCGGTAGAGAACGGGACCTACGCACCGCTTTCCCGTCCCATTTTTATCTATATCAACGCCAAATCAATGGATAAGCCGGAGATCAGGGAATTCGTCGAGTTCTACCTGAAGAACGCGCCGAAGCTGGTCAAGGAAGTCAAGTATGTGGCCTTGCCGCAGAAAGCCTATGACATGGCCGGCGAACATTTCAAGCGTAAACGGATCGGCACCGTCTTTGGCGGGGAAGAGTCGGTTGGGCTGAAGATCGAAGAGCTGTTGAAGCGCGACGCGAAGATGTAATCGCCTTGGCTGCCCGCCGTTGCAGAGAATGTGACGGCGGGCAGTTTCAATTTTGTACAATAGCCTTTGGTTCATCTCATGTCTGCGATCGTCTTGAGCGATAATCCCCCCCCCACGATATCTGGTGACAACGTCAGCGAACGGTTGTCCAGACGGTATTCGCGTAACTTGCGTGAAAAAGCGATCGAGATGGTGTTGCTGATGGCAGCGCTGGTTTCGGTAGCGACGACGGTTGGCATCGTATTTATTCTGGTCAAGGAATCGCTGGTCTTCTTTGAACATGTCTCGCTCTTCGATTTTCTGACTGATACCCAGTGGACGCCGCTCTTTGATGATGCTCACTACGGCATCATGGTGCTGGTTTCCGGTACCTTGGTCAGCTCGCTGGTCGGTCTTCTGGTGGCGATCCCGCTGGGGACGATCATCGCCATTTATCTCTCCGAGTTCGCGCCGCACAAGGTGCGTGAAGTTGCCAAACCGTTTCTCGAATTGCTGGGCGGCGTGCCGACCATTGTCTATGGCTATTTTGCCTTGCTCGTCGTGACGCCGCTGTTGCAGCTGTTTATTGAAGATTTGCCCGGTTTTAACCTGCTTTCAGCCGGTCTCGTCATGGGCATCATGATCGTGCCTTATGTCAGTTCGATTGCCGAAGATGCCATGCGCGCCGTGCCGATGAGCCTGCGTGAAGGTTCCTACGCAATGGGAGCGACACGCTTCCAGACGTCAGTCAAGGTGGTGGCGCCGGCCGCGCTGTCCGGTCTTGCCGCGGCGTACATCCTGGGTATTTCGCGGGCCGTCGGTGAAACGATGATTCTCGCCGTGGCGGCTGGCATGCAGCCGAACCTCACTTGGAATCCGCTCGAACCGGCTGCGACCATCACGGCCTACATCGTGCAAGTCGCGCTCGGCGATCTGCCCCATGGCTCGGTCGGCTATCAGACGATATTTGCGGCCGGCCTGACCCTGATGTTGATCACACTTTTCTTCAACGTCATCGGCCACGTCATGCGCAAGCGCTATCGCGAGGTCTATTGAAATGGATACCCAACAGAAACTGCTGCATATTCGTCGGCTCATTGCCAAGGCCAAACGCTTTGACCTTGCTTTCGCACTGCTCGGGCTTTTTTCGCTCATGCTGGGCGTGCTGGTGTTCGTCGCCTTGTTTGGTCAGATGCTGATCGATGGCGCGCCGCGTTTTACCCTGGATTTCTTTATTTCTTTCCCCTCTCGTTATGCCGAACACGCGGGGATTCTCTCCGCTTGGGTGGGGTCCGTGCTGGTGATGCTGGTGACGGCCATTGCGGCCGTTCCGCTCGGTGTTTCGGCCGGGATCTATCTCGAAGAATATGCGCCGAAGAATCTGCTGACCGACATCATCGAGATCAACGTCACCAACCTCGCTGGTGTGCCGTCGATTGTTTATGGCCTGCTGGCACTGGGGATTTTTGTCTATCAGTTCGGCTTTGGGCAGAGCATTCTGTCGGCGGGCCTGACCCTGGCGTTGTTGATCCTGCCGATAGTCATCGTCGCGACCCGGGAATCGATTCGCTCGATTCCCGGCTACGTTCGCGAAGGGTCGTACGCTTGCGGCGCAACCCAGTGGCAGACGGTGCGCGATCACATCCTGCCGTACTCCCTGCCCGGCGTGCTGACCGGCGTGATCATTGGTTTGGCTCGCGCAATCGGAGAAACGGCGCCGATCATCACGATCGGTGCGCTGACCTTCATCGCCTTCCTGCCGCCGGCGCCGGTGCAGGAGACCTTTCCGTTTGTGAACATGGACTGGCTGACCGCTCCATTTACCGTCATGCCAATCCAGATGTTCAACTGGACTTCGCGTCCCGAGGCGGCGTTTCAGCACAATGCTGCCGCCGCCGGTTTCATCCTCGTGCTGATGACCTTGTCGATGAACGCCATCGCCATCTACGTCCGCTATCGCCTGCGCAAGAACATCAAGTGGTAATCAAAAAAATGCTCAATGACACCCCGCTCGTCAAGGCAGAATCCAAGGATCTGAATTTTTATTATGGCAATTTTCACGCCCTCAAAGGCTTGAATATGCCGGTGTATGACAAGAAGGTAACTGCGCTGATTGGTCCGTCCGGTTGTGGAAAATCGACCTTCCTGCGTTGCTTCAACCGTATGCATGATCTCTATCCGGGCAACCGCTACGAGGGCAGAATCAATTTTCATCCTGACAACACCAATCTCTTGTCGGAGAAGGTTGACCCTATCGAGGTGCGTATGCGGATCAGCATGGTGTTCCAGAAGCCGAATCCTTTTCCCAAATCGATTTTCGAAAACGTCGCTTACGGCCTGCGGGTGCGTGGCGAAAGCCGGCGCGCAGTGCTTGACGAAAAGGTCGAAGATGCGCTGCGTGGCGCCGCGCTATGGGGCGAGGTCAAGGATCGTCTGAACGAGCTCGCGTTCAATCTTTCTGGCGGCCAGCAACAACGTCTGTGCATTGCCAGGGCATTGGCTACTGATCCCGAGTTGATGCTTTTCGACGAGCCGACCTCGGCGCTCGACCCGATTGCGACCGCGAGCATTGAAGAGCTTATTTCCGAGTTGAAAGAAAAAGTGACGATCCTTATCGTGACGCACAACATGCAACAGGCTGCGCGAATTTCAGACTTCACGGCCTACATGTATCTGGGCGAGTTGATCGAATTTGGTGTGACCGATCAAATCTTTATCAAGCCACAGAAGAAAGCGACGGAGGATTACATTACCGGACGTTTTGGTTAGTCGGATGAAAAGACCACGTGCTTTTCTGGGCGCGATAGGCAAACTACAGGCAGATTGCGTGGCTGTCTTGTCCTGGTTGCGTAATGCGGATGGCGTGCGCCGTTGATGCAAAGTGCGAGCGATCTATCTGGTCGAAACGTTATTTTCGACCAATGACTTATCGCTAGGCGGTCGCTTCTGCGCGCGATAGGGTTCTCTCCTGACTTTTCGCGAGTGGGCGGTTGGCTCGCCCGATAGTCAGCGGACGAGGAATGGTTCCTTGGCTTTGTATTGACCGGGTAGCGCTATTTTCGCTATACTCTGCTGGTTTTATACGGGGCGTCTAACCAGTGCATTCAACGCGTCGTCAGCTAGTGGTCGGAAACTGGAAAATGCACGGTGGGCTCGCCCCGAACCGGCAGTTGCTTCAGGCTCTCCTGGATGAGATGGACGGCTGGGCTGGTGCTGATACCGTGGTCTGTGTGCCGTTTCCGTATTTGTTTCAAGTTCAGTCGATTTTGACGGGAACGCCAATCGCTTGGGGTGCTCAGAACGTTTGTGAGCATGAGTGGGGGGCTTTTACCGGAGAAGTTAGTGTGGCGATGTTGCAGGATTTTTCCTGTCGCTACGTCATTGTTGGGCATTCGGAACGTCGGGCGAGCTACGGGGACTCCGATGTTTTAGTGGCGAAGAAGTTCGCTGCGGCGCTCGCCGGTGGCTTGTGTCCCATCTTGTGTGTTGGCGAAACGCTGGCACAGCGCGATGCGGGCGAGACGGCGGCGGTCGTTGCTGCGCAGCTCGATGCCGTGTTGCAGCGCATCGAGGTTGCGGCACTCGCTTCGGTGGTGGTGGCGTACGAGCCAGTCTGGGCAATTGGGACGGGGTTGACTGCTTCGCCCGAGGAAGCGCAGGTGGTACATGCGGCAATTCGAGCGCAGATCGGATGCGCCGATGCGCGCGTGGCGGAGCGGGCGCAGATTCTTTACGGTGGGAGCGTCAAGCCGCAAAACGCGGTGGAGTTGTTTTCGATGCCTGATATTGACGGCGGTCTGATTGGCGGTGCGTCATTGGTGGCAAGAGATTTTCTGGCGATTTGCCGTGCGGCGGGTCGATAAAGAGGCGACATGAATTATCTGTTTTCCGTGGTTTTGGTTATCCATATTCTGGCAGCGCTTGGGGTCATTGGTCTGGTCCTGGTTCAGCATGGCAAAGGAGCTGATATGGGGGCGGCATTTGGGAGTGGCGCGTCCGGCAGTCTCTTTGGCGCCACGGGCTCGGCTAATTTCTTGAGCCGGACTACCGCGGTGCTCGCAGCTGTGTTTTTTGCCACTAGCCTTTCGCTTGCATATATTGCATCAAACAAGCCGAAAACGACTGGCGGTGTGATGCAGGATGCGGTAAAATCGCAGCCTTCTCCAGTGCCCACAACAACGGGGTCTGAGACGGGTTCAAGCCCTGTTGATTCGGGTTCCAAAACGAAAGACATTCCCAAGTAATCGTTGGGGGTAAAGGCAGGCGCGGGGAAGTTGTTTTCCTCGAAAGACTCGCGCCTGACTACAGTAGTGCCGACGTGGTGAAATTGGTAGACACGCTATCTTGAGGGGGTAGTGACTTCGGTCGTGTGAGTTCGAGTCTCATCGTCGGCACCAAGTGGAGTCATCCCGGGAGGGTGGCTCTAATCCGAAATACAGTGACTGTGCGGCGGATCATGCTGGAAAACTATTTCCCGGTGTTTGTTTTCATTCTGGTTGGCATCGCTTTCGGTGTCATGCCGGTTGTCCTTGGGATGGTGATCGCGCCCCATCGCCCGGACAGCGAGAAACTCTCTCCCTACGAATGCGGCTTCGAGGCTTTCGAAGATGCGCGCATGAAGTTCGATGTGCGCTATTACCTCATCGCTATCATCTTCATTCTCTTTGATCTCGAAATTGCGTTTCTCATTCCCTGGGCGACAATTTTCGGAGAAATCGTGCATACCGAGTCGGTTAAGTGGTTCGGCTTTGTTGAGATGCTGGTTTTTATTGCCATCCTGGTTGTCGGCTATGTCTACGCGTGGGCCAAGGGCGCCCTGGATTGGGAGTAAGCGATGGGTATTGAAGGCGTTTTGCAGGAAGGCTTTGTCACCACCACAGCAGATAAGCTGATCAATTACGTCCGTACCGGTTCGTTGTGGCCAATGACCTTTGGTTTGGCCTGTTGTGCGGTAGAGATGATGCACGCCGGTTGCTCGCGGTATGATCTGGACCGTTTTGGGATTGTTTTTCGTCCCAGTCCCCGGCAGTCCGACCTGATGATCGTTGCCGGTACGCTGACCAATAAGATGGCTCCGGCCTTGCGCAAGGTTTATGACCAGATGGCCGAGCCGCGTTGGGTGCTTTCCATGGGGTCATGTGCCAATGGTGGCGGCTACTATCACTATTCTTACGCAGTGGTTCGCGGGTGTGATCGCATCGTGCCCGTGGACATCTATGTTCCGGGATGTCCGCCGACTGCCGAGGCTTTGATTTACGGCCTGATTCAGTTGCAGAACAAGATTCGTCGTACCAGCACCATCGCCCGCTAAACCAACCGAGAGTTCGTCATGTCTGCCAAGCTGGAAGCGCTTAGCCTGAACCTGCAAAAACATCTCGGCGAGCGCGTCAAATCTTTGAAGATTGCGCTCGGCGAAGTGACCATCGAAGTGGACGCCGACGATTATTTCGAAGTCATGAAGACGCTCCGAGATGAATCGGAGCTTGGCTTTGAAGAGTTGATCGACCTATGTGGTGTTGATTACTCTGCCTATGGCAATGTTTCGCGGCAGGGCAAGCGCTATGCGGCGGTCAGCCACCTCTTGTCAATCGGCAATAACTGGCGTCTGCGCGTCCGCTGCTTTGCGGCGGATGACAGTTTTCCTGTTGTGCCATCGGTGACATCCATCTGGAATAGCGTGAACTGGTTTGAGCGCGAGGCTTTCGACTTGTTTGGCATCGTGTTTGCCGGGCACAGTGACCTGCGCCGGATTCTCACCGATTACGGTTTTGTTGGTCATCCGTTCCGCAAGGACTTCCCGATTTCGGGCTACGTCGAAATGCGGTACGACCCCGATCAGCAACGGGTGGTTTATCAGCCTGTGACCATCGAGCCGCGTGAGATAACGCCGCGCATCGTTCGCGAAGCGGCCTACGGGGATGTGGAAAATGCCTGAAATCCGTAACTACACACTCAATTTCGGGCCGCAGCATCCCGCCGCACACGGCGTGCTGCGCATGGTGCTGGAGCTGGATGGCGAAGTCGTGGTGCGCGCCGACCCGCACATCGGTCTGCTGCATCGTGGAACGGAAAAGCTTGCCGAGACAAAGACCTGGGTGCAGTCGTTGCCTTATATGGATCGTCTCGACTACGTGTCGATGATGTGCAACGAGCACGCTTATTGCCTTGCGATTGAAAAGCTGCTCGGCATCGAAGTGCCGGTGCGTGCGCAGTACATCCGCGTTATGTACGATGAAATCACCCGGATTCTGAACCACCTGCTGTGGGTCGGTGCGCACGGCCTTGACGTGGGTGCGATGACCATGGTGCTCTATGCTTTCCGTGAGCGCGAAGATCTGCTGGATGCCTACGAAGCAGTTTCCGGTGCGCGGATGCACGCCGCGTACTATCGGCCGGGTGGCGTCTATCGTGACCTGCCTGATCGCATGCCTCAGTACCAAGCGTCGCAATGGAAAAGCGCGGCCCAAATCAAGCCTTTCAACGAGGCTCGTAGTGGCTCGTTGCTCGACTTTATTGAGGATTTCGTGACGCGTTTTCCGAAGCTCCTGGACGAATACGAAACCCTGCTGAGCGATAACCGTATTTGGAAACAGCGCTTGGTTAACGTCGGCGTCGTGTCGCCAGAGCGTGCGTTGCAACTCGGTTTTACCGGCGCCATGTTGCGTGGCTCCGGCGTGGCTTGGGATCTACGCAAGAAGCAGCCCTATGCGGTTTATGACCGGCTGGACTTCGATATTCCGGTGGGCGTGACTGGTGATTCCTTTGATCGCTACCTGGTGCGCATGGAAGAAATGCGCCAGTCCAACCGCTTGATCAAACAATGCATCGACTGGTTGCGCAAGAATCCCGGCCCGGTTATCACCGACAACCACAAGGTGGCACCGCCGGCCCGCGAAGACATGAAGTCCAACATGGAAGAGCTAATTCACCACTTCAAGCTGTGCACAGAAGGCATGCATGTGCCGGAAGGAGAGGCCTATTCGGCGGTCGAGCATCCGAAGGGTGAATTCGGTATCTACCTAATTTCCGACGGCGCGAACAAGCCCTACCGCCTGAAGATCCGTGCGCCGGGATATGCACACCTCTCGGCGATGAATGAAATGGCTCGTGGCCACATGCTTGCCGACGTGGTGACGATCATTGGTACCCAGGACATTGTTTTTGGCGAGATTGACCGCTGATGTTGACTCCAGAATCCCTCAATAAAATTGATCGCGAGATCGCCAAGTATCCGGTCAACCAGAAGCAGTCGGCAATCATGGCCGCGCTGGCGATTGCACAGGAAGAGCAGGGCTGGTTGTCCAGCGATGCCATCGAGTGCGTCGCCAACTATCTGGGCATGGCACCAATTGCTGCCTACGAGGTGGCCAGTTTCTACAATATGTACGACCTCAAACCGGTCGGCAAATACAAATTGACCGTGTGTACTAATCTGCCGTGCATGCTCAGCGGCGGTGTCGATGCCGGCGAATATCTCAAGGCGAAGCTGGGTATCGGCTACAACGAGACAACGCCGGATGGCAAAATCACCCTGAAGGAGGGCGAATGCATGGGCGCCTGCGGCGACGCGCCGGTCATGATCGTCAATAACCGACGCATGTGCAGTTGGATGAATCCCGAGGAAATCGACAAACTGCTGGCGGAGCTCGAATAATGGCGATTCTCGGTGCGATCAACCCGATGCTCACCGTCGGCCTGGACGGAGATAACGCCTGGCATCTGGCCGACTATGTCAAGCGCGGCGGCTATTCGGCGCTGAAGAAAATCCTGGCGGAGAAAGTGCCGCAGGAACAGGTGATCAATGAGGTCAAGAAGTCTGTCCTGCGCGGCCGCGGTGGCGCAGGCTTTCCGACTGGCCTGAAGTGGAGCTTCATGCCGCGGTCCTTTCCGGGCGACAAGTACGTCGTCTGCAATTCGGACGAAGGCGAGCCCGGCACCTTCAAGGATCGCGACCTGCTGCGCTACAACCCGCACTCGGTGATCGAAGGGATGGCCATCGCGGCCTACGCCATGAGCGCCACGCGTGGGTACAACTACATCCACGGCGAAGTCTGGGAAATCTACACGCGCTTTGAAGAAGCGCTCGAAGAGGCCCGGGCTGCCGGTCTGCTTGGTCAAGACATCCTCGGTTCCGGTTTTAGTTTTGAGTTATTTGCGCACCATGGCTACGGTGCCTATATCTGTGGCGAAGAAACTGCGCTGCTCGAGTCGATCGAAGGCAAGAAAGGGCAGCCGCGTTTCAAACCGCCGTTCCCGGCCTCGTTCGGTCTCTACGGCAAGCCGACAACGATCAACAACACGGAAACCTTTGGCGCCATCCCGTTCATCATGAACTTCGGCGGCGAACACTTTCTCGAAGCCGGCAAGGCGAATAACGGCGGTACCAAACTGTTCTCGATCTCGGGCCACGTCAATAAGCCCGGCAACTACGAAATTCCGCTCGGCACGCCCTTTTCGACTCTGCTTGAAATGGCCGGTGGCATGCGCGGTGGGCGCAAGTTGAAGGGGTGCATTCCCGGGGGCTCTTCGTCACCCGTGCTCCCCGGCGAGATCATGATGGATTGCACGATGGATTATGATTCCATCAGCAAGGCCGGTTCGATGCTGGGCTCTGGTGCGGTTATCGTCATGGACGAGACCACCTGCATGGTCAAAGCGCTCGAACGCCTCTCTTTTTTCTACTACGAAGAATCCTGCGGCCAATGCACGCCTTGCCGCGAAGGCACGAACTGGCTTTATAAGGTTGTACATCGCATCGAAAACGCTCAGGGGCGTCCAGATGATCTCGATCTGCTCGCCAGTGTCACAACGAACATCATGGGGCGTACTATTTGCGCGCTTGGCGATGCCGCCTCGATGCCGGTGCAGAGTTTCATCAAGCATTATCGCGACGAGTTCGCGTACCACATCGAACACAAGAAGTGCCTCGTGCCCGTTGATGTCCAGCGCGCCGGTAGCGGCTTCTTCAAGGCAACGGTTTAAGGTACGACATGATAGAAATCGAAATCGACGGCAAACCGGTGCAGGTGGATGACGGCAGTACCATCATGGATGCCGCCCAGCAAGTCGGCGCCTACATCCCGCATTTCTGCTATCACAAGAAACTTTCGATCGCCGCCAACTGCCGCATGTGTCTGGTGCAGGTTGAGAAGGCGCCAAAGCCGTTGCCAGCCTGCGCCACGCCCGTGACTAACGGGATGAAGGTATTTACGCACTCGGAGATGGCCGTCAAGGCGCAGAAGGGCGTGATGGAGTTCCTGCTGATCAACCATCCGCTCGACTGTCCGATCTGCGACCAAGGCGGGGAGTGCCAATTGCAGGACCTGGCAGTCGGTTACGGCGGCAGCGCGTCGCGTTACCAGGAAGACAAGCGCGTCGTTTTCCACAAGGACGTCGGCCCACTCGTTTCAATGCAGGAAATGGCGCGCTGCATTCACTGCACGCGCTGTGTCCGGTTCGGTCAGGAGATTGCCGGTGTCATGGAACTCGGCATGGCCAACCGCAACATGCATTCCGAAATTCAAACCTTTGTCGGGCGCACTGTCGATTCCGAACTGTCGGGCAATATGATCGACCTTTGTCCGGTTGGCGCGCTGACGTCCCGGCCTTTCCGCTACACGGCGCGCAGTTGGGAGTTGTCGCGGCGTAAGTCGATCAGCCCGCACGACAGCGTCGGTGCGAACCTGACGGTTCAAATCAAGAACAACGTGGTGATGCGCGTTCTGCCGCGCGAGAACGAAGAAGTCAATGAGTGCTGGATCTCGGATAAGGAACGCTTTTCCTACGAGGCCTTGAATACTGCCGAACGGCTGGTCCAGCCTATGATCCGCGTCGACGGAGTTTTGCGGGAGGTCGAGTGGAACGTAGCGCTGGATTACGTTGCGCACGCACTCCAGGACATCGCCAAGACCCACGGCGGCGATTCGATCGCTGCGTTGGCGGCGCCGCACGCCACGCTCGAGGAACTTCATCTCCTGCAAAAGCTGACACGCGCACTCGGGTCTGGCAGTGTTGATTTCCGTCCGCGCCGGCGAGATTTCTCGGCCGATGGCAAGCTGGCCGGTACGCCCTGGCTTGGCCTGAAACTCGCCGAGATCAAGGATCTCGATGCCGCGCTGGTGGTCGGTAGCTTCCTGCGCAAGGATCATCCGCTGCTCGCTCAGCGCCTTCGCCAGGCCGCACGAAACGGCAGCAAGGTCAGCCTGATTTCCGTTGCTAACGACGATCAGCTGATCAAGTTGCACGCCACGGCGACCGTTGCACCATCCGACCTCGCCCGCCAGCTAGCTGGTGTCGTCAAGGCTGCTGCGCAACTTAAGAAGACGGCCGTGCCGGCCGGTCTGGAAGCGGTGGAGCCTTGTGCCACGAGCAAGTCGATCGCCGAGAGCCTGATCGAAGGCCAGAAGTGCGCGATCTTCCTTGGCAACGTTGCCGAGCAAAGTATGCAAGCCGCACAGATTCAAGCCCTGGCGCAGGAACTGGCTACACTCACTGGTGCAACCTTCGGTTTTCTCGGCGAAGCGGCAAACAGCGTTGGTGGGTACGTGGCCAAGGCGCTGCCAACCGCGCTTAATGCCTACGAGATGTTCGCCCAGCCGCGCAAGGCTTACCTCCTGCTTGGTGTCGAGGCCGAACTCGATTGCCACAATCCGCAGCAAGCCGTCGCCGCGCTCAAACAAGCCGCGCTGACCGTTGCCCTGACGGCCTTCAAGAACGCCACGCTGCTTGAGACAGCCGACGTGTTGCTGCCGGTCACGCCGTTCACCGAAACCTCAGGCACCTTCGTCAGTACCGAAGGTCGCGTTCAAAGCTTCAATGGTGTCGTTCGTCCGCGGGGTGATGCGCGTCCAGGCTGGAAGGTGCTGCGCGTGCTTGGTAACGTGCTGGCGCTCCCCGGGTTCGACTATGACTCCAGTGAGCAGATTCGCGATGAAATCGTTCCGGTCGGCGACGAGTTTGTTGCCGGTCTGGATAACGGTACCAACGGCATTGCGCTGGTCTTCCACAATCCGGGCAACGGTCTGCAGCGCATTGCCGACGTGCCTATCCATTTCGCCGACCCGCTGGCCCGGCGCGCCCAGGCCTTACAGAAAACGCGGGACGCGGCCGCACCGACGGCTCGCATGAATACCGCCACGCTGGCGCAACTGGGCGGTACGGTGGGCGCCCAAGTACGCGTCAAGCAGGGTTCGGGCGAGGCGCTGTTGATGGTCGTGGCAGACGAGACTGTTCCGGCCGGATGCGTTCGCGTTGCCGCCGCCCATTCTTCGACTGCCGCGCTGGGTGACATGTTCGGTGCGATTACCGTGGAGCGTGCATGATGCTGGATGCGTTGCAGCAATTCCTACAAGGCGTCTTTGGTTCGGTTTTTCCGCTGGTCTGGGTCCTGCTCAAGATTGTTCTCATCATTGCGCCGCTGCTCCTTGCGGTGGCCTATCTGACCTTCTGGGAGCGGAAAGTTATCGGCTGGATGCAGGTGCGTATCGGCCCGAATCGCGTTGGTCCGTGGGGTCTGATCCAGCCGATCGCCGACGGCGTCAAGTTGCTGATGAAGGAAATTGTGATTCCGTCGGGTGCCGACAAGAGTGTCTTCCTGATTGCACCGATGTTCGCCTTTGCCCCGGCGCTCGCCGCCTGGGCCGTGATTCCCTTCAACGATACGATGGTGCTGGCCAACGTCAATGCCAGTTTGCTTTACATCATGGCGATTACCTCGCTCGGCGTGTACGGCATCATTCTCGCCGGTTGGTCATCCAACTCCAAGTACGCCTTCCTCGGTGGCATGCGTTCGGCCGCGCAGATGATCTCCTACGAAGTCGCCATGGGCCTCGCGTTGGTCGTTGTCTTGATGGTGTCGAACAGTCTGAACCTTGGCGATATTGTCAAAGGGCAGGGGCGGGGCCTGTTTGCCGATAGGGGGCTCGGCTTTCTGTCATGGAACTGGTTGCCGCTGCTGCCGATGTTCGGCGTCTATCTGATCGCTACGGTCGCCGAAACCAACCGGGCACCTTTCGATATGGCCGAAGGCGAATCGGAAATCGTCGGTTTCCACGTCGAGTATTCTGGGATGGCCTTTGCCGTCTTCTTTCTCGCCGAATACGCCAACATGATCCTGGTGTCGACCCTGACCTCGATCTTGTTTCTTGGCGGCTGGTTGTCGCCGGTGGGCTTCCTGCCCGACAGCATGTTCTGGCTGTTCGCGAAAATTACCGCCATTTTGTTCTTCTTCCTGTGGATCCGCGCCACCTTCCCCCGTTATCGCTACGATCAGATCATGCGTCTCGGCTGGAAAGTGTTCATTCCATTGTGCCTCCTCTGGCTGGCCGTGGTCGGCTGCTGGATGATGTCGCCGTGGAACATCTGGAAGTAAAGGGATAGCCATGGGTTCGATGAAAGAAATTTTCAACAGTCTCCTACTCAAGGAGCTGTTCAAGGGAATGTCGGTGACGGGGCGTTACATGTTCGCCCGCAAGATCACCGTTCAGTATCCCGAAGAGAAGACGCCACAAAGTTTCCGCTTTCGTGGTCTGCATGCGCTGCGTCGTTACCCGAATGGAGAGGAGCGTTGCATCGCCTGCAAGCTATGCGAAGCGGTCTGTCCGGCGCTGGCCATCACCATCGAATCGGATCAGCGCGATGACGGCTCGCGGCGCACGACGCGTTACGACATCGACCTGACCAAGTGCATCTTCTGCGGGTTCTGTGAAGAAGCGTGTCCGGTCGATGCCATCGTTGAGACGCGTATTTTCGAGTACCACGGTGAAAAGCGTGGCGACCTCTACTACACCAAGCCGATGTTGCTGGCCAATGGCGATCGCTACGAAGCGCAGATCGCCGAAGACCGCGCACTCGACGCGAAATATCGCTAACAGGCCGACACGATGGAATTCAAGACCTTCGTTTTTTACTTTCTCTCAGCGATTCTCGTCTACGCCAGTCTGCGTGTGGTCACCGCACGCAATCCGGTACACGCGGCGCTATTCCTGATTCTCGCTTTCTTCAACGCGAGCGGCATTTGGATGCTGTTGCAGGCCGAGTTTCTGGCTATCGCGTTGGTGCTCGTTTATGTCGGCGCGGTGATGGTGCTTTTCCTCTTTGTGGTGATGATGCTCGACATCAATCTCGACCGCTTGCGTGAAGGCTTCTGGAGCTACCTGCCGCTCGGTTCAATGGTCGCGTTGCTGTTGGTTCTGGAAATGGGCGTTATTCTCGGCGGCAGCTATTTCGATCTGTTCGAGATCAGCGTTCCGCAGACGGCCGCCGGCGAGAGCAACGTACAGGCGGTCGGCCGCCTGATCTTCACCGACTACGTCTATCCGTTCGAGCTAGCTTCGGTCATCTTGCTGGTTGGCATCGTTGCCGCAGTCGCGCTGACCTTGCGCGGCAAGCGGAAGACCAAGTCAGTCAAGCCGTCGACGCAGGTCTTTGTCAAAGCGAAGGATCGCGTCCGGGTATTGCAGATGCCATCCGAGAAGCGCGACTGAAGAAGACTAACTCGCAAGAAAACGCAAGAACACGAAGTGGTGGCGCGCTGCGCCGCCACATGCAGAAGGAATCAGGGAGGCACCTTGCTTACACTGTCCCATTTTTTGATCCTCGGCGCGATCCTCTTTGCGATCGGCGTTGTCGGCATCTTCCTTAATCGGAAGAATCTCATCATTCTCCTAATGGCCATTGAGCTGATGCTGCTGGCGGTGAACATGAACTTCATCGCCTTCTCGCATTACATGCAGGATCTCGCCGGTCAGGTTTTTGTCTTTTTTATTCTCACTGTGGCGGCTGCCGAATCGGCGATCGGCTTGGCGATTCTCGTCGTCTTGTTCCGCAATCTGAACACCATCCACGTGGATGACCTGGACAGCCTGAAGGGTTAAAGATGACCATGCAAAAACTCTATCTACTGGTTCCGCTGGCACCGCTCTTCGGTGCAATCATTGCGGGCCTTTTTTGCCGAGTGATTCCGCGCTGGATAGCGCATACCGTCACTACCCTTGGTGTGGCCGTCGCCTTCGTTGCCTCCTACTTCATTTTCCAGGACGTGATGGCGGGCAATACCTTCAACGGCCCGGTCTACCAGTGGCTGACTGCCGGCGACTACAAGTTTGAGGTCGGTTTTCTGATTGATCAACTGACGGTGACGATGATGCTGGTCGTGACCTTCGTCTCGCTGATGGTGCACATCTACACCATTGGCTATATGCACGATGATCCAGGTTATAACCGCTTCTTCAGCTACATTTCGCTGTTCACCTTCTCGATGCTGATGTTGGTGATGAGCAACAACTTTATGCAACTCTTCTTCGGCTGGGAAGCGGTGGGTTTGGTTTCCTATCTGCTGATCGGTTTCTGGTACACGCGTCCGACGGCAATTTTTGCCAACCTGAAGGCGTTCTTGGTCAACCGCGTCGGAGATTTTGGTTTCCTTCTTGGCATTGGTCTGGTGCTCGCCTACTGCGGCACGCTCGATTACAAGGCTGTTTTTGCGATGGTGCCGTCCTTGGCGACGACCACGATCTCGCTGTTCCCGGGTCGCGAATGGGGGACGGTGTCGTTGATGTCAGCGACCTGCATTCTGTTGTTCATCGGTGCCATGGGCAAGTCCGCGCAGGTGCCACTGCACGTTTGGCTGCCTGATTCGATGGAAGGTCCGACACCGATCTCCGCGCTGATTCATGCCGCGACCATGGTCACCGCTGGTATTTTTATGGTGGCGCGCATGTCACCGCTCTTTGAATTGTCCGACACGGCGCTTTCCTTCGTCATCGTGATTGGTGCGATCACTGCGCTGTTCATGGGCTTTCTCGGCATCATCCAGAACGACATCAAGCGCGTGGTGGCCTACTCGACGCTGTCGCAGCTCGGCTACATGACGGTTGCACTCGGCGCCTCGGCCTACTCCGTGGCGATCTTCCACCTGATGACGCATGCTTTCTTCAAGGCGCTGTTGTTCCTCGGTGCCGGTTCGGTGATCATCGGCATGCACCACGATCAGGACATTCGCAATATGGGTGGTCTGCGCAAATATATGCCGATTACCTGGATTACCTCGCTGATCGGCTCGCTCGCTCTGATCGGAACGCCATTCTTCGCCGGTTTCTACTCGAAGGATTCGATCATCGAAGCCGTGCAGATATCGCACATCCCCGGTTCAGGCTTCGCCTATTTTTCCGTGCTGGCAGGTGTCTTCATTACGGCCTTTTACTCGTTTCGAATGTATTTCCTGGTATTTCATGGCCGGGAACGCTTCGGCCATCCGCATCACGAGGGGGGCCACGATCCAGTCGTTGCGCCGGGCGACCAAGAGAGTGATGACGAGGACGAGGAAGTCTCCCCCGATCATCACCATGGCCTGGCGCCAGGGCAGAAACCGCACGAGACACCGTGGGTCGTGACCTTGCCGCTGATCATGCTGGCCATTCCGTCGGTGATCATTGGTTACGTCGGTATCGAGCCAATGCTGTTCGGCGATTACTTCAAGGATGCAATCTTCGTCAATGCCGACGCGCATCCGGTGATGGAGGAATTGGCCCACGAGTTTCACGGTGCCGCCGCCATGGCCATGCACGCGCTTGCCTCAGCGCCATTCTGGTTGGCGCTCTCGGGCGTTGTCCTGTCCTGGTTCTTTTACCTTAAGCGCCCGGATATTCCCGCAGCGATCAAGGCGCGTGTCGAACCGATCTACACCTTGCTCGAAAACAAGTACTACTTCGACAAGTTCAATGACATCGTTTTTGCCGGGGGTGCGCGGCTGCTGGGCAAGGGGCTGTGGAAGGGCGGCGACGTTGCGGTGATCGACGGCATTCTGATCAATGGTTCGGTTCGCCTGGTTGGCTGGATCGCGACTATGGTCCGCTTCTTCCAGTCCGGCCATATTTATCACTACGCCTTCACGATGATCTTTGGTGTCTGCGCGCTGCTCACCCTTAAATTCTTCGTGCGTTTGAGCTAGAAAAAGACTGGGAACGATATGTCAGGTACTCCGCTTCTCTCCCTCGCCATCTGGGTTCCGATTCTCGCTGGTTTTCTGGTGCTGGCGACCGGTTCCGACCGTAATGCGCCGCTGGCCAGAATGCTGGCCTTGGCGGGCGCCGTTGCTGGTCTGCTGGTGACGATTCCGTTGTACACCGGCTTCGATCTCAGTACGCCGAATATGCAGTTTGTTCAACTGATCCCGTGGATACCGCGCTTCAACATTAACTATCACCTCGGCGTTGATGGTATCTCGATGCTCTTCGTGATTCTCAACAGCTTCATCACGATCATCGTCGTCCTGGGCGGTTGGCAAGTGATCAACAACAAAGTCGCGCAGTACAACGCCGCTTTCCTGATCATGTCGGGGTTGATGAATGGCATTTTCTCAGCACTGGACGGGATGTTGTTCTATGTTTTCTTTGAAGCCTCACTGATCCCGCTCTACCTGATTATCGGCGTCTGGGGCGGTCCCAATCGCGTCTATGCAGCGTTCAAGTTCTTCCTTTACACGCTGATGGGCTCCCTGCTTTTCCTGATCGCCCAGATCTATCTGTTCGTTCAGTCCGGCGGGAGCTTCTCCATCCTCGATTGGCAACAATTACCGATCGGGATGACGGCGCAGACTTGGCTCTTCTTCGCGTTCCTGATTGCCTTTGCGGTCAAGGTTCCGATGTGGCCGGTACATACCTGGCTGCCCGATGCTCACGTTGAGGCGCCGACTGGCGGTTCCATCGTCCTCGCGTCCATCGCACTGAAACTCGGGGCTTATGGCTTTCTGCGTTTTTCGCTGCCGATTACGCCGGACGCCTCGCATGAACTGTCCGGACTGCTCGTCGGGCTGTCGTTGATCGCCGTCGTGTATATCGGCTTTGTCGCCCTGGTTCAGGAAGATATGAAGAAGTTGGTGGCCTATTCGTCGATTGCCCACATGGGATTCGTGACGCTCGGCTTCTTCATGTTCAACTCCATCGGCATGGAGGGGGCACTGGTCCAGATGATTTCGCACGGCTTCGTCGCCGGTGCCATGTTCTTCTGCATTGGCGTCATGTACGACCGCGTGCATTCGCGCCAGATCGCCGATTACGGCGGTGTGGTCAATACCATGCCGAAGTTCGCCGCGTTCTTCATGCTGTTTTCGATGGCCAATGCGGGGTTGCCGGCCACTTCCGGCTTCGTCGGCGAGTTCATGATCATTCTCGGCGCCGTCAAGTTCAACTTCTGGGTAGCCTTCGGTGCGGCTTCAACCATGATCATCGGTGCCGCCTATACGTTGTGGATGTATAAGCGCGTCATCTTCGGTAAGGTGGCCAACCACCATGTTGCTGAGCTCACTGACATCAACGGTCGGGAATTCTTGATTCTGGCCTTGCTGGCAGCTGGTGTTCTGGTCATGGGCCTCTACCCGCTGCCCTTCACCGAAGTCATGCACAGTTCGGTTAATGAGCTGCTGCGTCACGTCGCCGTAAGCAAGATCCAATAATTGGTAGCCGCTATGACTCTTGCCGAAATGCAATTCGTTTTGCCCAATCTGCGTCCCGCGAGTGCAGAGATATTTCTGCTGACGATGACTTGCATCATATTGATGCTTGATCTTTTCATCAGGGACAAGAAGCAGACGCTGACCTTTGTCCTGACCCAGCTAACCTTGGTTGGCGCGGCTGTTGTGACCTTTGCCACGAGTAGTGGCGAGATTGCCTATACGTTCAGCAACATGTATGTCGGCGATCTGATGGGTGACCTGCTGAAGCTTCTGGTTTACCTCACCGTGATCGTCGTGCTCTTCTATTCACGCGGTTACATCCTCGATCGCGCCCAGATGGCTAAGAGCGAGTTTTACACGCTCACGCTGTTCGCGACCTTGGGCATGATGGTGATGATTTCGGCCAATCATTTTCTCACCGTCTATATCGGGATCGAACTGCTGTCGCTGTCGCTTTACGCGATGGTGGCACTGAACCGCGATTCGGTTTCCGCCACTGAAGCCGCGATGAAGTACTTCGTTCTCGGCGCCCTGGCATCCGGCCTGCTGCTCTATGGGATGTCGATGATCTATGGCGCGACCGGGACCCTCGAGATTACAGGCGTCGCGGAGCGCCTCTACGCGGGTCAGGCCAACAAGACGATTCTGGTCTTCGGTCTGGTCTTCCTGGTTTCCGGGATCGCCTTCAAACTTGGGGTCGTGCCATTTCACATGTGGATTCCGGACGTCTATGACGGCGCGCCGACCGCGGTTACGCTCTTCATTGCGTCGGCACCGAAACTGGCGGCCTTCGCCATCGTCATTCGCGTGCTGGTCAACGGCCTGATCGTGCTGGCGCAGGACTGGCAGATGATGCTGATTATTCTGTCCGTGCTGTCGATGGCGGTCGGTAACTTTGCGGCCATTGCGCAGACCAATCTAAAGCGCATGCTGGCCTATTCGGCCATCTCGCACATGGGGTTCATGCTGCTTGGCCTAGTCACCGGCGTGATTGGCGGAGATGCGCGTTTTGCGCTTAACGCTTACAGCTCCGCGATGTTTTATGTCGTTACCTACGTGCTGACCAGTGCCGGCACGTTCGGCATGATCCTGCTGCTCGCCCGCGCCGGTTTCGAGTCGGACCAGCTCGATGATTTCAAGGGACTTAACAAGCGCAGTCCGTGGTTTGCCGCAGTCATGATGATGATGATGTTCTCGATGGCCGGCGTGCCCTTCTTCGTTGGTTTCTTTGCCAAATTCTCGGTGTTGCAGGCCGTCGTTGCTGCGGGTTACCTCTGGCTGGCCATTGCCGCCGTATTCTTCTCGCTAGTCGGTGCCTTCTATTACCTGCGTGTGGTAAAACTCATGTACTTCGATCAGCCGGCCGATAACGCGCCGATCGTGGCCGCGGTGGATATGAAGGTACTTATGTCAGCCAACGGCTTGGCGGTTGCGCTGATCGGCATCTTCCCGCAGGGGTTGATGTCGCTCTGCGCCTACTCGCTGTTGCGTTCGCTCTGAGCGAACAGGTTTTGGCAAGAACGCCCCGCGAGCCGGGGCGTTTTTTTTATTGGGAGGTTTTGTATGCAAGACGATCATCGCCATCTCCACGAAGCGCAGCTTGACACTACGCAGGTTTTTCGCGGCAAACTGCTCGACGTGCGCCGGGATCGCGTGTCACTGCCGGATGGCCAGGAAGGGGTGCGCGAATACGTCGTGCATCCGGGGGCGGTGGTGATCATCGCCGAGCTGGACAACGGCGAACTTCTCTTTGAGCGGCAGTACCGTTATCCGTTACACCGCGTCTTTCTTGAATTGCCGGCCGGCAAGATCGACGCCGGAGAGGATATTCTGAACACGGCAATCCGCGAGTTGCTTGAGGAGACAGGGCACAGTGCCGCCGCGTGGCGGCATCTGGGCGTAATGCACCCGTGCATCGGCTACTCCGATGAACGCATCGAGGTATTTCTGGCCCGTGGTCTGCGCCGCGAATCAGCGCCGCAACTGGATCATGGTGAATTCCTCGATGTCTTGAGTGTGTCGCTGAGCGATGCGGTCGATGCCGTACGGCGTGGCGATATCACCGACGCCAAAACCGTCACCGCCCTATTCTGGGCGGAGAAGGTTATCAACGCTGGGTGGTAATCTTGGCAATCCGCTTGCCGTTGCCCCCAGCGGTTTGACGCTACGGGCTTGTCAACTTGCCGATCGCGCTACGCAGTTCGGCGACTTCCCGCTCCAAAAGTGAAACTCGCTCTTCGAGTCCCCCAGTAGCTGCTACGTTCCCTTTGCGGGCACCGTCCGGCTCGGTCGGCAGAGCGGCCTGTCCGCAGAGCAGGTGGGCCCAGCGATGTTCGCGCGAGCCCACCTGTTTGGGTAGTTTGACTACCAGGGCGCCGTGACTGCGTGCCGCGAGTTCCTCGAGATACGCCTCCACCGACGACGTGTCATCGAAATGGTAGAGCCGCTCGCAGTTGGCCCGCAACTCGCTGACCGTCTGCGCACCGCGTAGAGCCAAGGCGCCGAGCAGTGCAACGCTGGCTGCCGGCAGACCATAGCACTTGCCAAAATTGTGAGCGTAACGAAGAACCCGGCCGGACGCTCCGTAGGTCTCCAGCACCAGGGCTTGGCTGCGCAACTCCTCCAGTGCTGCCTGCACCTCGGCTTCGGCCACGCTGATTACCGGATCGCGCGAGCTTTTCTGGTTGCAGCCATTCGCCAGACTATTCAGGGTCAGGGGATAGGCGTCAGGGGTCGTCTTTTCCTTTTCGATGAGTACGCCAAGAATACGTGTGTCAAGAAAGCTCAATATTGCCTGCGCGTCGGACATGGTGCTCTTTTCGTCAGATGGGTGATAGCCGCATTTTCGCAAGTGCTCGCCTAAGCAACAAGCATTTCCAGCCGGTCAGCCCTTGGCCCAGTGTTGACGGACGGTTCGGTCTCACCTAAAACTCTACGAGAGGTGATGGGGAATATCCACTAATCACGCCAGCGGGGAGCGAGGGAGACTGTGCGAATGTTGTCTCAGCGAGAGTACATCGAACACCGGAACTGGATGCAACGGGCCGAGGCTAAGGCGGCCCGGATTTGCGGCGTTTCGGAGAGCGGAACGCTCATCGAATGGTATTTACGGAACAGGCGCAAGAGTGCGGGTCTTTTTGCCATGCTCAGCCCAAAAACGTATCTCTGGCGTCCCATCCCTCTGCGCAATCCTGTGGTTTTCTACGAAGGCCATTTGCCTGCCTTCAGCGCCAATACCCTGTTGAAGAAGGGGTTTTTTGCGCCGCCCATCGACTCGCGCCTTGACCAGTTGTTCGCCCGCGGGATTGATCCGGACGACGAGACTTCGGCGCAACCCCGGGTCCAGGGGACGTGGCCAACTCGTGCCGAAGTGCGTAAATATGGTCATTTGGTTGATGCGGCCATTGTCGAAGCCTTGAATTTCGTGGAGAACAACCCGGAGCAGAGCGCTCTTGTCGAGATGGCGTACGCGATTCTCGAACATGAAGCGATGCATCAGGAAACCATGCTCTACATGTGGCACGAACTCCCCCATCGCTGCAAGTCGCTGCCGGTCGGGGGCAGGACTGATGGCGCGGCTGCCAACAGCCCTCCGGCGCCTTCTCGTGTGCACATTCCGGAAGGTTCGGCCGATCTGGGCGCCGTGCGCAGCAAGATTCCCTTCGGCTGGGACAATGAGTTTCCTACCTGTCGCGTACGGGTGCCGGCTTTCGAGATTGATGTGCACAACGTGACCAACGGCGAATTCATGGCTTTTGTCGATGCCGGCGCTTATCGCGACAGGAACTTGTGGACGGCCACGGCGTGGTCTTGGTTGCAGGAGAAAACGATCCAGAATCCACACTTTTGGTCCAGGAGAGGGGCCGGCTGGGCGTGGCGTGGCATGTTCGAACTCATCGATCTGCCTCTCGCCTGGCCGGTCTATGTCAGTCAGGCCGAAGCTTCCGCCTACGCGCGATGGCAAGGGCGCCGACTACCGACCGAGGCGGAGTATCAACGGGCAGCCTATGGTTCGCCGGTCGGAGACGAGCGCAGATACCCGTGGGGTGACGCGCCTCCCAATGCGACGCACGGAAATTTCGACTTCGCCCACTGGGAGCCCGTTCCGGTTGGCTCGTACCCGGCGGGCGCCAGTGCTTGGGGTGTACATGATCTGGTCGGCAACGGCTGGGAGTGGACCTCTACGCCCTTTACCGGTATTCCCGGATTTACTCCGATGGCTATCTACCCAGAGTATTCGGCGGATTTTTTTGATACGAAGCATTACGTCCTGAAAGGCGCCTCTCCAGCCACTGCGAAAGAACTCATTCGTCCCAGTTTTCGCAACTGGTTCCGAGCCAACTATCCCTACGTTTACGCGACGTTCCGGACGGCGCGGACCGACGATGAGTCTGGGCGATGATGAGCCGTCTCGGCAACCGCGGCTTTCTTTGGGGCTTTTGCGATGTTCGCCGATGAGGTTCGCCAAGGGCTTTCGTCAAGTCCCAAGCAGCTCAATCCAGCCTACTTCTACGATGCTCTGGGTTCCAGTCTGTTTGATGCTATTTGCTGCTTGCCTTGGTACAAAATTACCCAAACGGAACGCCGCATGCTCGGCGAGCACGCCGCACAGATCGTCGCGGACCTGCCTGACCCAGCCTGCCTGATTGAACTGGGTTGTGGCAACGGCGAAAAGCTTGCCCAGTTGGTCGCCGCATTGGATCACAGCGAACGCAGCGCCGAAATTCACCTCGTTGATATCTCGGCTAGCGCCCTCGCGCAGACTACGCGCCTGCTCCGACGTTGGCCTCTGGTATCGGTTACCGCGCACCAGTGCTTTTTCGAGACGGGATTGGAACAGGCCATTGCCCAGTGCGGCCAGCATGGTCCCCTTCTCGTGCTGTTCCTCGGCTCCAATATTGGCAATTTCGATCCATCGGCAGCCGGGCGCTTTCTGGCCGGTGTTCGCCGTTCGCTACGGGTTGCCGACAAGCTGCTTTTGGGCGTTGATCTGGTCAAGGGGGAGGGCGATTTGCGACTTGCCTATGATGATCCGCTCGGGGTTACGGCGGCTTTTAACAAGAATATTCTTCTGCGGATCAACCGTGAACTTGGTGGCAATTTCAATCTGGCCGCTTTTGACCATCACGTAATCTGGAACGCAACTGCCGCGCGTGTCGAAATGCATCTGCTGGCACGGGAGCGGCAACATGTCTTGATCCCCGGCGCTGCGTGCGAGGCAAGCTTCGAGGCGAGCGAAGGAATCTGGACGGAAAGTTCCTACAAATACCGACCGGAACAACTCGTTGCGCTGGCCCATAGCAGCGGCTTTAAGTGCGAATCGCAATTCCTTGACGGTAATGAGGGATTTTCCCTGAATTGCCTTGTCGCCTGATAAGGCGGGGAAAGTTAACCGGAATCGCTCGATTGGCCTACCCGGCCTCAACGAAGGTCTCTTTGCGGTTTAGGCGACCGGACGACGGTCTGGAACATCGCCCTTTGGGTCTCGCGCAAAGTCGGCGTATCCATTCGCTTGGATAGGCGTGGATTGGCGAAACTCCAATCAGAGCAGGGCAAAGCGAACCGATATCAATATTTCAGAACACCGGGACGTTTTCTGCAGTGCGGGCTGCGGGGTGGTAAAATGCCGGCCGTTGTCACAATACTGAAACGAATCTATGTTCGGACGTTTTATGCCCCAAGAGGGCAAATTTTTTGACCTCTTCAACGCGCACGCCGAGCAGATCGTGGCGGGCGGTCAGGCGTTGGTTGCCTTGATGTCGGCGCTTAACCGGACGGGTGATGAGGCTGCCCAACACCGGAAAACCATCGATGTCGCCGAAAACCGCGCCGACAAGATCACGCACGAGACGATGGCGCTGTTGCACAAGACCTTCATTACTCCGCTCGATCGCGACGAGATTCACCACCTGATTACGGGGCTCGACGATATCCTCGACCTGATCCAGGATACCGCGCAGACCGTCACGCTGTATGACATCCGCCGTGGCACGCCGGAAGCGATCAATCTTGCCGAAATCGTCCTCTCCTGCTGTGATCGCGTGCGCTGCGCCGTCGCCCTGCTGCACTCGATGGACAATGGCCCGGATATTTTGAAGACCTGTCATGACATCGACCAGCTTGAATCGGACGCCGACCGCGTCATGCGCAGCGCCATGTCCAAGCTGTTTCGCGACGAGCCGGATGTCCGCGAGTTAATCAAGTTCAAAGCGATCTACGAATTGCTCGAAACCGTGACGGATCGCTGCGAGGATGTGGCAAACATCATCGAAGGCATCGTCCTCGAAAATTCCTGATCGGCGCCGCACATGGAACCCGTGAACATCAGCCTCGGCGCTGTGATTTTTCTCGTGCTTCTGGCGCTTGCCTTCGATTTTATGAACGGTTTCCACGATGCCGCAAATGCCATTGCGACCGTCGTTTCGACGCGCGTGCTCAAACCGCACACTGCCGTGTTGATGGCCGCCGTCTGCAACGTACTCGCCGTTCTGCTGTTCCAACTTCATGTGGCAACAACTGTCGGCAAGGGCACCATCGATCCGTCGATCATCGATCACTATGTCGTGTTCGGCGCGCTGGTTGGCGCCATCGCCTGGAATGTGGCGACCTGGTATTACGGGATTCCTTCTTCTTCCTCGCATGCCCTGATTGGTGGGCTGATTGGCGCGGCGCTGGCCAAGGCTGGGCCCGGGGCGCTGATTACCTCTGGCGTGCTCAAGACGGTAGCGTTCATCTTCATCTCGCCGCTGCTGGGCATGATGTTGGGCACCATGATGATGATTCTGGTGTCCTGGATTTTCCGTACCAGCACGCCGCGTCGTGTCGACAAGTGGTCGCGCCGCCTGCAGTTGATCTCGGCATCGGCCTACGCGCTTGGCCATGGCGGCAACGATGCGCAAAAAACGATCGGTGTTATCTGGATGCTGCTGATTGCCGCGGGAATGACGCCGAACAACGATTCGGTGCCGACCTGGGTCGTGGTCTGCTGCTACACCTCGATTGGTTTTGGCACCGCCTTTGGTGGCTGGCGAATCATCAAATTGATGGGGCAGAAAATTACCAAGCTGCACCCAGTCGGCGGCTTTTGCGCACAAACTGGGGGCGCAGCAACGCTGTTTCTGGCTACGGCGCTCGGCATCCCGGTGTCGACGACACATACCATAACCGGTGCCATCGTTGGTGTCGGTGCAACGCAAAAGCTTTCCGCGGTTCGCTGGGGAATTGCCGGTACCATCGTCTGGGCGTGGATCTTGACGATTCCTTTTAGCGCACTGGTCGCCGCGATTTTCTGGTATCTCGGCCGTTTCATTCTCTGAGCCAGCCATGGATACGCTGAAATACCTGCTGCTTCTTGTCCTGCTAGGTGCAATGGTCTATTTTGTTCCCGTGCTTTGGGAACTCGGGCTGGTTGGGGCCATTGCGGGGGCGATCTGGATATTCGCCTGGCCGAAGCCGGGAAAACAATCCGGCACCCCGCCGCTGGATCGCTAGGCACTCGACCTAGCGGTTAGCTGATCAGGCTGGAATGTCCGGCACCAGCATGCGTTCGAGCTGGCTGATGCGATCCTTGAGCAGAAGCTTGCGTTTCTTCAATCGCCGCATCAGCAACTGGTCCGGCGGCGGATTAATGGTCAGATGCTCGATGACCAGATCGAGGTCGCGATGGTCTACCTGCATTTCGTGCAGGCGCTCGTGGATGTCGGCGATTTCTTCTTCGGTCAGCGTCATCAGAGTGTCCATAATATTCCTCGCGGGCGGCGCGGCCGAGCGTTAAATCCTCGTGAAAACAACAGCCACCAAGCATGATTTATCGAATGCTATGTTAGGCGCGCTAGCGGCAAAAAACAACAGCAGGATAATTGTCCGCTGCCTGTCTTGGGCTTAAGCTGCCCGAGAGTCTTCTGGGGGTGACAGAGGGGAGAGGGCAAGGTAAGCAGTTGATGTGGCCCGTGCAGCGGGCGTGCTTGACTCACGCGGCAGGCCGGAAAAAAATTGCCGCGTGCGGGCCAGACTTGCGGCAGTGGGAGAGTTTGCGAATAGAATAGGGACTGGAATTGTGACCGTTTGGAGGAGGAGGCAGATGCTCTATCACGTCGTTGTTTCGTTCGGTAAGGAGAGAAATTATGAATACAAGTTCTCCGATGCGGAACTGAGCGGAGGTTCTGCCGAGGAGGCACGCCGCTGGCTTGACAAGGAATTCACCGATCTTGAGTGTGAACCGACCAATCCGATGGGCAAGGTTCTGATTATCGACAAGATATTGAACGTTGCCCGTTACGGTGGCGAGCAGCGTTTTATCGATGGTAAGGCTTGGGCTACCCAGTTCGCCCGCTATGTCGCCTTGGCGCTTGGGCGCGATACCATTCGCGTAGACGTCGCTGCATTCAACATAGGTTATTGATTTACCGTGCTCCCACAACGGCGCAGGCTTTTGGCCTGCGCCGTTTTCTTTGTGCGCCCAGCGTGGGCGAACTCATCTCTCGCGGTCAAGGCGAAGCGGCGTAGATCCAGCAGTTGTGCAGCCAACGCGTGCAACCACCCTTACCTGGGGAGATCTTGCCTTGTGCCTGAAAGAGCGACGGTGTCGAGCCGGAGCGACAAGTCAGCGTCGTCGTAACCCAAGGCGGGATCGGGGAGACCGAGCACTGGGCTGAAGGACCAAACGAGACGAGGTGGGTAGCCCTTGGTGATGCAACAGGCACTGCGCCAGATGCCCGCGCAAGCGGGGCGGGAGGGCGCAATGCGCGGTGAAGCCGCGCATGATCCCAGTGTGTTGGGCCATCGACTCCAGGCCATTGAACGCAAACATTGGGAACAGGGCACCACCTTGCACTGCGCGTCGAAAGCGCTTGGCGCACCGGACCGTGTGGCGCGAAAGGTGGCGGCAAACTCGGGGGCGTTGGTGGCATAACAGCGATCGGCGACGGAAAAACCGTACTGACCATTTTGATCGACTCCATGTGCCTCGGTACTCATGACCTCAACGCCTCGAACCGCCCGGTGCGGACCCGCATGTCGGGTGGTGTGGCTGGTGTACCACTATGCTGGCTGGCCCGTATGCCAATTGTGCGCCGGCAACGTACTTTCCATTCAACGCCTTAACTGCAAATAAGCTTTCCTTTCTCGTTGCACGCGTCCAAGGCCAACTTGCTGTATTCGAACGGCTTGTCTGGTTGGCACGTTTCTTGATAGACACCTCTGAAATAGGCATGCGCGCCTTCAGGCGCGACGGCGTGAACTTCCCGATCAGCGATCGGGCGATGAGAGAGGGTGAGAAAATGGCGAATACCAGTCTTCTGCAACTGGAAGGGGATGTCAGCATTGGCGCGGCAAGCAAGCGGCTCGGTATGTCGAGACGCGAGTTCCTGCAGTTCTGCGCGACCATGTCGGCAACGCTGGGTCTGCCGCAAGGCGCTGAGGCGGCAATGGCGACGGCGGTGGCCAGCACCAAACGGCCGTCGGTGATCTGGCTGCATTTCCAGGAATGTACCGGCTGTACCGAATCGATGTTGCGCGCCGAGCATCCGACGCTGGAGAAGCTGATCCTCGACGTCATCTCGCTCGACTATCACGAAACGCTCTTCGCCGCCGCCGGCCACCAGGCCGAACAGGCGCGCTTGACGGCGATGGCCGAGAACAAGGGAAAATATCTGCTCGTCATCGAAGGGGCGATCCCGACGCGTGACGGCGGTATCTACTGCAAGATCGGTGGCAAGACGGCGATTGAACTGACCAAGGAATGTGCAGCTGATGCGGCGGCGGTGATCGCCATCGGCTCCTGCGCCAGTTGGGGCGGCATGCCTTCGACAGACCCCAATCCGACCGGTGCATCGGGGGTCGCGGCCGTACTCGGGAAGCCCGTGGTGACCATTCCCGGTTGCCCGCCCAACCCTTACAACTTCCTGTCGACGGTGGTGCATTTCCTCACCTTCGGCAAATTGCCCGATGTCGATCAGCTCGGTCGACCAAAGTTCGCTTATTCGCGCTTGGTGCACGAAAACTGCGAACGCCGGGCGCACTTCGATGCCGGTCGTTTCGCCATGGAGTTCGGTGACGAAGGGCATCGCAAGGGGCATTGTCTGTACAAGCTCGGCTGCAAGGGACCGGAAACCTACGCCAACTGCCCGACTATCCAGTTTGGTGATACCGGCGGCGGTACCTGGCCAGTCGGCTGCGGCCATCCTTGCATCGGTTGTACCGAGCAGGGTGTCGGCTTCACGAAGCCGATCCACACGCTCGCCAAACTGAAGAACATCGAGCCGTCGCTGCAATTCCCGCGCATCGTTGAGGAACAGGGCCATGGCGCGACACTCGGTTCGGCGGCCGTTCTTGCCGCCGTCGCGGGTGCGGCAGCGGGCGCCGGGGCCATGGTGGCGCGCAATCTTGGCCTTTCGCATCAGGCCGAGGAAGCGGAGAAGGCCAAGGCGTCCGGCGAGAAAGCGGAGGTGTAGAATGCAAGCCGACGAAAATTCACGTCGCAAATTTCTCCAGGGCTGTGTGGCCGCCGGCGGCGCAACGGTGGCCGCGGCCGCGCTCACGACCTCGGCCGAAGCACGCGAAACGCACCAGCGCCCGCCGGAGGCGCTCGGTCTGCTCTATGACGCGACGCTCTGCGTCGGCTGCAAAGCCTGCGTCGCCGCGTGCAAACAGGTCAACAAGAATCCCGCCGAATTCTCGACGCTTGACCACCTGTGGGACACGCCGCTCGACACGACGGGGCACACCTTCAACCTGATCAAAATGTACCGTAACGGCACGATGGAAACGAAGGACGCCGAAACCAACGGCTACGCCTTCATGAAGACCTCGTGCATGCATTGCGCTGATCCGTCGTGCGTGTCGGCTTGCCCCGTCTCGGCAATGACCAAGGACGGACAGACCGGGGTCGTGGGCTACAACCCCGATGCGTGCATCGGCTGCCGCTACTGCGTCGCCGCCTGTCCGTTCGGCATTCCCAAGTACCAGTACGATTCGCCGACCGGACAGATCGGCAAGTGTGAGCTGTGCCGCCATCGCACCAAGGATGGTCACTATTCGGCTTGTGCCGAAGTCTGCCCGACCGGCGCCACGCTCTACGGCAAGACCAGCGATCTGCTGATCGAAGCCAAGCGGCGCCTGGCGCTGAAGACCGGCGGTGTGACGCGCTATCCGCGCGGCAACCTGAGCGGCGGCAGGGACCAGAGCTATGAAGCCGGCGTCGGCACCTACAAGCAGCACGTGTATGGCGAAACCGAATACGGAGGCACGCAGGTGCTCAAGTTGTCGGCGGTCGATTTCGAGAAGGTCGGCATGCCGAACTTGCCGCCCGGATCGTCGGCCGCGACGTCGGAAACCATCCAGCATACCCTTTACGGTGGGATGGCCTTGCCGTTGGTCATGCTCGGCGCGATGACCTTCATCGCCAAGCGCAACGTCCACGACGACGAAATAGCCGAAGACCAAAAGGGAGGCGAGTGATCATGGCGGCAAATCAACACGCGCAACATCCCGTCCCGGCACCGGTTGGCGGCAGCCTGGTGAACGCGACGACGCTGATCAGCGGTGTCCTGATCGCCATCATGCTGACCGTGCTACTGGTCCGCTTCATCTTCGGCCTAGGCGCAGTCACTAACCTGAACGATGGTTACCCATGGGGCGTCTGGGTCGTCGTCGACGTCGTCATCGGCTCGGCCTTCGCTTGCGGCGGCTTCTCGGTCGCCATGCTGGTCTACATCTTCAACCGGGGCGAGTATCACCCGCTGGTTCGCCCGGCCCTCTTGGGCAGCCTGTTCGGCTACACGCTAGCCGGCGTCGGCGTCATTTTCGACCTCGGCCGCTGGTGGAATTTCTGGCACATTTTCTGGCCCGGCTACGCCAACCCGAACTCGGTGATGTTCGAGGTGGCCCTGTGCATTTCGGCCTACATCCTCGTCATGTGGATCGAGTTCTCGCCGACCTTTCTCGAGCAGTGGGGCATGCACGAGCGCAAGAAGAAGCTCAACAAGGTGCTCTTCCTCGTCATTGCGCTTGGCACCGTGCTGCCCATGATGCACCAGTCCTCGCTCGGCACCCTACTCGTCGTCATGGGCGGGCAGGTGACGCCCCTGTGGCAGACGCCGCTGGTGCCGCTGCTCTATTTGCTGACGGCGGTCAGCATCGGCTACGGCGTCGTGCTGTTCGAATCGTGCCTAGCCGCCTCATCCTACCGGCGCTCGATCGAGACGCACATCCTCAACCCGCTGGCCAAGGTCATGCTCGGCTTCCTCGCCTTCTATCTCGTCGTGCGCTTTGGCGACCTGATCTATCGCGGGGCCCTCGGTGAAGCGTTCAAACCGACCTATCTGGCGCTTGCGTTTTGGGTCGAGAACGCCTGTTTCGTCGCGCCTTTTTTGCTTGTTGGCCGCGCGACGGCGCGCCGCAATCCGGCCCGCCTTTTCCTCGCCGGCGTGGCACTGATGCTCGGCGGCGTCTTTTTGCGCCTCAACGGCTTTCTCATCGGCTACGACACCGGGCCGGGCTGGAACTATTTTCCGTCGGTCGCCGAACTGCTGGTCACGATCGGCATCTTCGCCATCGAGGTGCTCGGCTATGTCGTCATTACCCGCCGCTTCCCGGTTCTGCCGCGCGAAGAGGTCACCGCTTACAGCGTACGCAGCTAACCCAGGTTCCAGGAGATAAAGAACATGTCCAAACGAGTCACGATTGATCCGGTCACCCGCATCGAAGGCCACCTGCGCGTCGATGTCGAAGTCGACGGCGGGCGAGTCAAGAAAGCCTGGGCCTCGGGCCAGATGTGGCGCGGCGTCGAAAACATCCTGATCGGCCGCGATCCGCGCGATGCTTGGGCGATTACCCAGCGTATTTGCGGCGTGTGCACCACCGTGCACGCCGTCGCCTCGGTGCGCGCCGTCGAAAACGCACTGCAGTTGGAAATTCCAGTTAACGCGCAGTACATCCGCAACATGATCATCCTGGCACACGCCATTCACGATCACATCGTGCACTTTTATCACCTCTCGGCGCTCGACTGGGTGGATGTGACGAGCGCACTGAAGGCCGATCCGGCCAAGGCGTCCAGCTTGGCCGAGAGCCTTTCCAACTGGTCGGGCAACAGCAAGGTCGAGTTCACCAAGGTCAAGGAGCGGCTTTCCGGCTTCGTCGGCACCGGGCAACTGGGCATCTTCACCAACGGTTATTGGGGCCACCCGGCGATGACGCTGCCGCCAGAAGTGAACCTGATCGCCACCGCGCATTACCTGCAGGCGCTGGAAGTTCAGCGCTACGCCAGCAAGATCGTTTCGGTGCTCGGCTCCAAATCACCGCACATCCAGAATCTTGCGGTCGGCGGCGTGGCCAACGCGCTGTCGCTCGATTCGCAGTCGGTACTTACCGTCGAGCGTCTGCTGGCGGTCAAGGAATGGATCCTCAAACTCGACGACTTCATCAAGAACGTTTATCTGGTCGACGTCGCGGTGATCGGTGGGCTCTACCCGGAATGGACGAAGATCGGGCGCGGCATCGTGGACTACATCTCGGTGCCGGATATCCCGCTCGACGGCAAAGGCACGGTTTTCGCGCTGCCCGGCGGACACATCGCCGGCGGCGATCTGGCAACCTTCAAGGAAATCAAGAACTTCAACGACCAGTATTTCCGCGACGGCGTCGCCGAGTCGGTGAAACACTCTTGGTACGAAGGCGGCAAGGGGCCATTGCATCCGTACAAGGGCGAAACGAAACCGCAATACACCGACTTCCAGGACGACGGCAAGTACTCGTGGCTCAAGTCACCGACCTTCTACAACAAGCCGATGCAGGTCGGACCGCTGCCGCGTGTGCTGGCCATGGTCGCCGCCAAGCACGAGCCAACCATCACCTACGCGACCAAGGCGCTCGATCTGGTATCCACCGTTGCCAAGACCCGGGTTGGCCTTGACGGGCTGCACTCGACGATCGGCCGCCACGCGGCACGCGCCGTCTCTGCGGCGGTGCAGGTTGATGAGTTGACCAAGCAGTGGGATCTGCTGCTCGCCAACATGGCCAAGGGCGATCTGAAGACCTTCAACAAGCCGGTTTTCCCGAAGGGCGAAATCTCCGGCGTTGGCTTCCACGAAGCGCCGCGCGGCGTGCTCTCGCACTGGGTGGTGATTGCCGACGGCAAGATCAAGAACTACCAGTGCGTCGTACCCACCACCTGGAACGCTGCACCGCGCAACGAGAAGGACGAACCGGGTGCCTATGAGGCCTGCCTGCTCGGCACGCCGGTGGCGGTGCCCGACCAACCGCTCGAGGTGCTGCGCACCGTGCACTCCTTCGACCCATGCCTGGCCTGCGCCGTGCATATCGTCGATACCGAGAACCACGAGGTGGTGAAGGTCAAGGCGGCGTGACGATGGCCACCCAGCGCGTCGTCATTCTTGGCGTCGGCAACATCCTGCTCTCCGACGAGGGGGTCGGCGTGCGTGTCGTCGAAGCTCTGCCGCTGGCCTATCGCCTGCCGCCGGAAGTCGAGATCATTGATGGCGGCACCTGCGGCATGGAGATGCTCGAAGACCTCGAGAATCTCGATGCGCTAATCCTGATCGACGCGATTCGCGGTGGCAAAGCGCCGGGAACGCCGATCCGGCTGGCCGGCGACGCTGTGCCGGTATTCTTCAAGACCAAGCTGTCCCCCCATCAGATCGGCCTCTCCGACGTCCTCGCTACGTTGGCGTTGGTCGGCAAGGCGCCGAACTACACGACCATTCTTGGCATCCAGCCGGTCTCGTTGGCTCTCGGCATGGCACTGACGCCCGAGGTCGAGGCCAGGGTGCCGGAGCTGATGCGCATGGTGGTCGACGAGTTGGCGCGGCTCGGTCTCGTCGCGCCGGCTCTGGCCGATAAGGCTGCCTGATGTGCCTTTCCGTGCCAATGCAGATCGTCGCTTGGGAGGACGCCCACGGCGATCTCGTCATCGTCGAGCGCCGGGCGGTCAGTGGTGAGCCAAGCGCGGTGCGCCGGGAACGCGTCAACACCATGCTGATCGGCGCGCAGCTGGTGGGCACGTGGATTCTGGCCTCGCTCGGTCTCGCCCAGGAAGTTATCGACGACGCGCAACGGGCGCTGATCGAAGATGCACTCGCCGCGCTGTCGGCCGCGCTCGATGGCAGCTACGATCCGGACCGGCATTTCGCCGACCTGTCCAGCACGTTGCAGTGAAACCGCGTATTCGCAAGCCGGCGTTTCAGGCACCGCAGCCATCGCCTGCGGCCGCGATCAGCGAAGACCCGACCCCACGTCTGCTGACCATGTACCAGCGCATCTGGGAAGACAGCATGCACGACATGCCTTTCATCAATCCGGTCTTGAGCGTTGAAGTGCTCGGCTTCCGTCGCTGGTCGGGCGACTGGGTCGGCGCGGTGATCACGCCCTGGTTTCTCAACCTGTTCGTCCTGCCCGGTGGCGGCGCATTGTGGTCCGACCGGCCGTCCGGTGAACACGGCAAGATCGCCTTCCCGGTCGGCGTGCTCGAATTCATCGCCGACGACGACATCTCGGCGGAAATCCCGGCCTACCAATATTGTCCGTTGTTCGCGCCGGTCGGCCAATTCGCCACACAGGACGCAGCGCGCGCGGCGGCCGAGGACGCGCTCGCCGCCTTGTTTACGGCGCCGCCGACCGAGCAAACGGTCGCCGCGGACTCGCCGCCGCCAAGCGAGCAGCCCGATCCCTCGCGTCGCGCTTTTTTCCGCCGCGTCACCGGTCGCTAAGCACCTTCCCCGCGCTCGTCGGGTGTCGACACTTGATCTGGGCTAAGATTTTGCCTCCCAACTTCTGCTAGTGTCGCGCCATGAACAAAGCTTTTACCAAGGAAAACGACGGCGACGAGGAGGGTGACGAACTCGAACCCTCGCTCAAGCTCCCGCCGGGAACCCGCAACTACATCACGCCAGCCGGTCATGCGCGCCTGAAGACTGAACTCGACGGTCTACTGCGTGTCGAGCGGCCGAGTGTCGTCGAGGCCGTCCACTGGGCGGCGTTGAACGGCGATCGTTCGGAGAACGGCGACTACATCTATGGCAAGCGGCGTCTGCGGGAAATCGACCGGCGCATCCGTTTCTTGACCAAACGGCTCGACATCGCCGAGGTGGTCGATCCGGCGCGTCAGGAAAATGCCGATCAGGTCTTCTTTGGCGCGACGGTCACCATTTGCGACGAGCAGGGTGGTGAGCAGCGTTATCAGATCGTCGGCGTCGACGAAACAGACTTTGGTCGCGGCCGCATTAGTTGGGTCTCTCCCCTGGCGCGTGCGCTGCTCAAGGCGCGTGAGGGCGACGCGGTGCGCTTTCAGAGCCCCGCCGGTTGGCGTGAGGTGGAAATCGTGCTGATCGAATATCGGAGTAGCGAAGCATGAGTATTGATTTGCCCGTTGAAACCTTCATGCAGCGCGATCTGCTCGAATGTACGCCCCTCACCTCGGTGGGCGAAGCGGCGGTGCGCATGCGCGATGCGCGGTGCGGGTCGATCCTCGTCATGCAGGACGGCTTGGCCATCGGCATCTGGACGGAGAATGACGCGCTATCAGGCAAGTGGTTGTCGGCCGTGGATCTGGAGCAGCCAATAGCGTTGTTCATGAGTTCGCCGGTAAAAACCCTACCGATCGGCACTTCGCTGGGCGAGACCGCGCGCCGCTTTCGTCAGGAAGGGGTGCGCCATTTGCTGGTGATCGACGCCGATGGCCATCATCTGGGCATGATCTCGCAGAGCGATGTGGTGCGCCACCAGGGGGTTTCGTTCTTCATTCATGCGCGTAATGTGGCTTCGATCATTCACGAGGCGCCGATCTGCGTCGAGGCTGAGACGCCCTTCGTCCGGGTGCGGGAACTCATGCTCGGTCAGCAACTGGACGCAGTTGTCGTGAGCGATGGCGAGCGCCGCGGGATCATGACCGCGCGCGATATTGTCGCGGCGCTTGGCGCGCGAAAAATTGACGGGACCGCCGGCGAACTGGCCAGTTTCCCCTTACTGACGATCCGCCGTGACGCGACCTTGTTTCAAGCGCGCGACCTGTTCGCGCACCACCAGATTCGCCATCTGGGCGTGACCGATGAAAAGGGAGCGCTTATCGGCTTGCTCACCTTCAGCGACATTCTCGACAGCGTTGAACATGAATATGTCAATGGCTTGCTCGCCGAGCTGGAGCAGCAGACCCAGAGACTTTTGCAGACGCGGCGCGAGGTCATTCGCCAAGCGAATGTCACTGAAGCCATTCTCAATGCTTTGCCGATCAACGTTTTCGTCAAGAATGAAAATGGGCAGTTTATTGTCGCCAACCAAATGACCGCGCGCCTGATCGGTCGTCCGCTCGCCGACGTTATCGGGCGAACCAACGCCGAATTGTTTCCCGCCGAACTTGCCAAGCGTATCGATGAGGAGGATGCCCGGGTGCGCATGGGCAAGGCGGTGCACGTGCGTGAAGAGCCTTTTCCGGAAGGCCGCACGCTGCTGGCGCACAAGCAGTTGGTCGAGGTGGATGGGGATTCGCTGCTGATCGGCGCGTCAATGGATGTAACCGACTGGAAGCGGGCCGATGCGCTGATGGTCAGCGGCCATCGTGTGCTTGAAATGATCGCCAGTGGCGAGGAACTCTTGCCCGTGCTCGAGGCGCTCTGCAAGCAAATGGAGGCGCATCTGCCCGGCGCTCTGTGCTCGGTCCTCTTGCTTGATGCCGACGGGACGCATCTGCGGCACGGCGCCGGTCCTGGTCTGCCGCCCGAATACTGTCGGGCAATCGACGGGTTGGCGATCGGCCCTGCGGTCGGTTCCTGCGGGACAGCGGCTTTTCTCGGCGAGCAGGTGATAGTCGAGGATATCGCCAGTAGTCCGCTGTGGACGGACTTCCTTGTATTGGCACAACGTTTTGGCCTGTGTGCCTGCTGGTCAACACCGTTTTTTTCGGCCGCGCGCAAGGTGCTCGGTACTTTTGCCATCTACTACGACCGGCCGCGACGCCCTGACGGCAGCGAGTTGAAGGTGATCGCGCAGGCGACGCGACTGGCTTCGGTTACGGTCGAGCGCTGGCAGCAGATATCCGAGCTCAAACATCTGGCGACGACCGATCCGCTGACCCGTCTGGCTAACCGGGCGCATTTCATGGATAGCGCGGAAGGCGAACTGCGCCGTGCCGATCGCTTCAATCGGGATCTGACCGTCTTGATGGTGGACCTCGATCACTTCAAACGGATCAACGACCTCTTTGGACACGCCGCTGGCGATGAGGCACTGCGCGTGTTTGCGCGAATCTTGCGCACGGAAAGCCGCGCGGTCGATTTGCTCGGCCGCCTTGGCGGTGAGGAGTTCGCCGTTCTCCTGCCGGAAACCGGTATGGAGAGCGCCGTGCAGGTTGCCGAGCGTATTCGGGTAGCGGTCGAGCAGGCCAGTTTTGTTTTTCATCACAGCAAACCGATCAGTTTTACGATCAGTGTTGGTGTCGCTTTGCTGCAATTGGGCGATACCCTCGATATTCTCCTTGCCCGTGCTGACGATGCGCTCTACCGCGCCAAGCACAGCGCCAGGAACTGCGTCGAAATCGGCTTGATGGCGCCGTGAGCGGCACGTGCCCGGCTGCACTTGAAATGGTCCGCCTCGCCCCCATTTAGCTCCCCAATGCTGGATGCACACGTGCCTCCAGCAATTCCCGCTTAGTTCAATTGACTGTTTTTTACGGAGTATTCAATGGGCGCCAACAAGGAAACCCTTGGTTTTCAGGCAGAAGTGAAACAGTTACTGCACCTGATGATCCACTCGCTGTACAGCAACAAGGAAATATTCCTGCGCGAGCTGATTTCGAACGCCTCCGATGCCTGCGACAAGCTGCGCTTCGAAGCGCTGAACAACGCCGGCCTCTACGGCGACGACGCTGAGCTGAAGATCCGCCTATCTTTCGACAAGGCGGCACGGACGCTGACCATCGCCGACAATGGCATCGGCCTGTCGCGCGACGAAGCGGTCGAGCACCTCGGCACCATCGCCAAGTCCGGCACGCGCGAATTCTTCTCCGCGCTGACCGGCGACCAGGCCCGGGACGCGCATCTGATCGGCCAGTTCGGCGTCGGTTTCTATTCGTCTTACATCATCGCCGACAAGGTCACCGTGGTCTCGCGCCGTGCCGGACTGGAAGCCCACCAGGCCGTCAAATGGGAATCGGCCGGTGAAGGCGAGTTTACCGTCGAGATGGTCGAGAAAGCCGGTCGCGGCACCGAAGTGACCCTGCATTTGCGCGAGGGCGAGGACGAATTCCTCTCTGGCTGGAAGCTGCGGCAGACGGTACGCAAGTACTCGGACCACATTACTTTGCCGATCCTCATGAAGAAAGAGGAATGGAATCAGGAGAAGGGCGAGCAGATCACCACCGACGAAGACGAAACGGTTAATCAGGCTTCAGCCTTGTGGGCGCGTCCGAAAGCGGAAATCAGTGACGAGCAGTACAGGGAGTTCTACAAGCACGTCGCCCACGATTTCGATGATCCGCTGGCCTATGTGCACGCCAAGGTTGAGGGCAAGCAGGAATACACCCAGCTGCTCTACATCCCGTCGAAGGCGCCGTTCGATATGCTCGATCGCGGCGCGCGGCACGGTGTCAAACTTTATGTCCGCCGCGTCTTCATCATGGACGATGCCGAGCAACTGATGCCGGTCTACCTGCGCTTCGTGCGCGGCATCGTCGATAGCAATAACCTGCCGCTCAATGTCTCGCGCGAGATTCTGCAGGAATCGCGCGACATCGAGACGATCCGCGGCGGCTGCGTGAAGAAGGTGCTCGGCCTGCTCGAAGGCCTGGCCGACAGCGAGGACGCCGCCGACAAGGAAAAATATGCGACCTTCTGGAAGGAATTCGGGCGCGTGCTCAAAGAAGGTACCGGCGAGGACTTCGCCAACAAGGAGCGCATCGCCAAGCTGCTGCGCTTCGCCTCGACGCATACCGATACCTCGGAAGAAACCGTGTCGCTGGCCGACTACGTGGCGCGCATGAAGGAGGGCCAGGAGAAGATCTACTACGTCACCGCCGAAACCTTCACTGCCGCCAAGAACAGCCCGCATCTGGAAATCTTCCGCAAGAAGGGCATCGAGGTCCTGCTGCTTTCCGACCGCGTCGACGAGTGGGTCACCGGTAACCTGACCGAGTTCGACGGCAAGGCGCTGCAGTCGGTCGCCAAGGGTGGCCTCGATCTGGGCAAGCTCGAGGACGAAGCCGAGAAGAAGGAAGCCGAGCAGGCCGCCGACGAGTACAAGGAGCTGCTCGAGAAGATCAAGACGACGCTCGGCGAGAAGGTCAAGGACGTGCGCGTCACTTACCGGCTGACCGATTCGCCGTCCTGCCTCGTCGCCGATGAACACGACCTCGGTGGCAATTTGGCGCGCATCCTCAAGGCCGCCGGGCAGCAGGCGCCGGATAGCAAGCCGATCCTCGAAATCAATCCCAAGCACCCGGCGGTGCAACGCCTCAAGTACGAGGAGTCGCGTTTTGACGACTGGGCCAATTTGCTGCTCGAGCAAGCGACGCTGGCCGAAGGGGGCTCGCTCGACGACCCGGCCGGTTTCGTCAAGCGCATCAACGACCTGATGCTGGCGCTCTCGGCCGGCACCAAGTAATGAAGGGCGGCGGGCTGCTTGCCGGCTCGCCGCCATCTCCCGTCATTCTCGACGGGCTGCCCCCGATTCTCGATGCGGGAATAAAGACGCTGATTCTCGGCAGTTTTCCGTCGCCGGCCTCCCTGGCGGCTCAGCAGTACTACGCGCACCGCCAGAACCAGTTCTGGCGTTTGCTCGGGGCATTGCTCGGCGAGCCGCTGGCCGATTTTACTTACGCGGAAAAGCAGCGCTGCCTATTGCGTCATCATATCGGTGTGTGGGATGTCTTTGGTCGTTGTCGGCGTCAAGGGGCGCTCGATTCGGCCATTCAATCGGCCGAGCCCAACGATTTTTCGCAACTCAAAGTACTGGCGCCGCAGTTGCGGTGTGTTTGCTTCAACGGCAAGACTTCGGGCAAATTTGAACACTGGTTCGGCGAACAGGGCTACGCGACGCGCGTCCTGCCCTCAACCAGCCCGGCCTACACGCTGGCTTTCGAGCGTAAGGTCGTCTGGTGGCGTGATGCCTGGCTGGGCGAGTCCGTGGAACCCTGATTACTGCTTCGGCAGGGCGTGGTTGCATAAATCGAGAAATGACCAATAGAGCGCCGTTTGTGTCCATTTAGGCATCTTTTTCCCGGCCTTTTCGGCGCCGGCATTGAGGCACCCCCGCCTTGTCGGGTATAGTCGATCGATCGTCTGTCTGAAATGTCGCACATGCCCAACAAGACGGCCAGCGCCGTTCATGAACATCGCCTAACCCTGCCGGAACTGCTGGTTCTGCTGGTGAACGATGGCCTTGTCGCCAAGGCTGATGCCGATGCCCTGACCGCTGAAAATCGCCTGAAACGGCTGGAAGCGCATCCCTTGGTGACGATCGCCAATCAGCAGTGGAAGTCACTGCTGCCGCCCTGTCGCACGCTTGTCCTTGAGGATCTCGCCGAGTGGCTGGCGGGCAAGGTCGGGCTCGACTATCACCATATCGATCCGCTGAAGGTCGATTTCACGGCGGTCACCGAGGTTATGTCCTCGGCTTATGCCACGCGTTTCGGTATCCTGCCGGTGCTGGTGACGGCCCGTGAAGTGGTCGTCGCGACCACTCAGCCCTATCTGCGCGAGTGGGAGAAGGAACTGGCTCCGATCCTCAAGAAGGAAATACGCCGCGTGGTGGCCAATCCGGTCGATGTGGCGCGTTACCTCGTCGAGTTCTACAACCTTGCCCGCTCGGTCAAGAAGGCCGCGCAAAGCGGCGGGCAGAGCGGCAATCTGTCGTCCTTCGAGCAGTTGGTCGAACTCGGTCGGGCCAACAAACAATACGACGCCAACGACCAGCATATCGTCAATATCGTCGATTGGCTCTGGCAGTACGCCTTCGAGCAGCGCGCCAGCGATATTCATATCGAGCCGCGGCGCGATCTCGGTCTGGTGCGCTTTCGCATCGACGGCGTCTTGCATCAGGTGTACCAGATCCCGATGACGGTGATGGGAGCCATGACCAGCCGGATCAAGATTCTTGGCCGCATGGACGTGGTCGAGAAGCGCCGTCCGCAGGACGGCCGCATCAAGACGCGGATGGCTGACGGGCAGGAGGTCGAGTTGCGCCTGTCGACCTTGCCGACCGCCTTCGGCGAAAAGCTCGTCATGCGCATCTTCGACCCTGAGGTACTGGTCCGCGACTTCTCGGAACTCGGCTTTTCCGAGGAGGATCAGGCGCGCTGGACGGCGATGGCCGGCAAACCGAACGGGGTCATCCTCGTCACCGGCCCGACCGGCTCGGGGAAAACGACGACGCTCTATTCGACGCTCAAGCAGTTAGCGACCCCCGAGGTTAACGTGTGTACGATCGAAGATCCGATCGAAATGGTCGAGCCGGCGTTCAACCAGATGCAGGTCTACAACGCGATCGATCTGGGTTTCGCCGATGGCGTGCGCGCCTTGATGCGGCAGGACCCAGACATCATCATGGTGGGTGAAATCCGCGATCTGGAGACTGCCGAGATGGCCATTCAGGCGGCGCTGACCGGCCACCTGGTGCTTTCCACCCTGCACACCAACGATGCGCCCTCGGCCGTGACCCGCCTGCTCGATTTGGGCTTGCCCCCGTATCTTCTCAGTGCGACTGTGCTCGGCGTCATGGCGCAGCGCCTTGTACGCATCCTCTGTCCGCACTGCAAGGCGGCGCATCCAGCCAGTGCGGAGGAGGAAACAATGTGGGACAACTTAGTGGCGCCTTGGAAGGCCAACCGTCCAACCCGCTTTCACCGCCCGGTCGGTTGCCTGGAGTGCCGCATGACCGGCTATCTCGGCCGTGTCGGTCTCTACGAAATCCTGTTGCTCTCGCCCGAAATGAAACAGTTGATCAGCGGTGGCGCCGAACTTGCGCGCATCCGCGACTTGGCGTTCCGCGAAGGAATGAAACCCTTGCGCATCTCGGGCGCCCTGAAAGTCGCGGCCGGCGTCACGACCCTCGAAGAAGTGTTCAAAGTCGCTCCGCCGGCCGATCGCACCTGATTTTCAACTGGCAGCGCAAAACCGCGCAGAGCGCGTGAGGCGGGCAGCGGCGCAGACTGGCAATCGCCGGGAAAAATGGCTGTCGTCGTCAAGTGGCCTATTTGCTGAGCAGTCGCATGCCGCGCTCGAGCCCGTCGAGTGTCAGCGGGAACATGCGTCCGCTCAGCAACTCGTGGATCAGCGCGATCGATTGGCGGTGCGGCCAGGCATGCTCCGGCTCCGGGTTGAGCCAGATGGCGCGCGGCCAGGTCTCGGTGAGGCGGGTTAGCCAGACGGCACCGGCTTCGGCGTTGCTGTATTCGACGCTTGCACCGGGGTAGGTAATTTCGTAGGGGCTCATTGTCGCGTCGCCGACGAAGATCAACTTGTAGTCGTTGCCGTACTTGTGCAGCAGGTCGAGCGTCGGGATGCGTTCGGCATGACGGCGGCTGTTGTCCTTCCATACGTAATCGTAGACGCAGTTGTGGAAGTAGTAGTGTTCGAGATGCTTGAACTCGCTGCGGCACGCCGAGAAAAGCTCTTCGCAGACGCGGATGTGGTCGTCCATCGAGCCGCCGATGTCGAGGAAAAGCAGGACCTTGACGGCGTTGTGGCGCTCCGGGCGCATGCGCAGGTCGAGCCAGCCGGCGTTGCGCGCGGTGCCGGCGATTGTGCTCTCCAGATCAAGTTCGTCGGCGGCACCTTGACGAGCGAAGTGGCGCAGGCGGCGCAGCGCGATCTTGATGTTGCGCGTGCCGAGTTCGACGCGGTCGTCGAGATTTTTGAACTCGCGCTTTTCCCAGACCTTGATCGCCGAGCGGTTTTCGCTGCGGCCGCCGACGCGGATCCCTTCCGGATGCGTGCCGCCGTGTCCGAAGGGCGAACTGCCGCCGGTGCCGATCCACTTACTGCCGCCGGCGTGGCGTTCTTTCTGCTCGGCGAGGCGCTGCCTGAAGGTTTCCATTAGCTTGTCCCAGCCGAGTTTTTCGAGTTTGGCGCGTTCGGCATCGGTCAAATATTTCTTGAGCGATTGGCGCAGCCACTCCTCGGGGATTAGCGTCTCCATACCGGGCAGCGCTTCGACGCCCTTGAAGTAGTCGCCGAAAGCGCGATCGAACCTGTCGAAAAGGGTCTCGTCCTTGATCAGCGTGGCGCGCGCCAGAATGTAGAAATCGTCGAGGCTGTGCTCAATCACGTGGCGCTGCAGTGCTTCGAGCAGGGCGAGAAACTCCTTGGTCGAGACCGGGAGCTGGCTCGCCTTGAGGTGCAGGAAGAAGTCGATCAGCATGAGCAGCAGCGCAAGGAGGGGGCGCGTCAGCGGTTGTGCCGGGCCAGGAAGATCAGGCGCTCGAAGAGATGCACGTCCTGCTCGTTCTTGAGCAGGGCGCCGTGCATCGGCAGGATCGCTGTTTTCTGATCCTTGGCGCGCAGTGCCTCGGCCGGGATGTCTTCGGCGAGCAAGAGCTTAAGCCAATCGAGCAGTTCCGAGGTCGACGGCTTCTTCTTCAGGCCCGGAATCTCGCGCAGCTCGAAGAAGACTTCGAGCGCTTCGCGCAGCAAGGCCTGCTTAAGGTCCGGAAAGTGCACGTCAACGATCTTGGTCATCGTATCCTTGTCCGGGAACTTGATGTAGTGGAAGAAGCAGCGGCGCAGAAAGGCGTCGGGCAACTCCTTCTCGTTGTTCGAGGTGATGAAGAGAATCGGTCGGTGACGCGCGCGCACCATCTGACGCGTCTCGTAGACGAAGAACTCCATGCGGTCGAGTTCGCGTAGCAGGTCATTGGGGAACTCGATGTCTGCCTTGTCGATCTCATCGATCAGTACCACCGAAGGTGTCGCGCACTCGAAGGCCTCCCACAGCACGCCTTTGACGATGTAGTTGCCGATCTCGGCGACCTTCGCGTCGCCGAGTTGCGAGTCGCGCAGGCGCGACACAGCGTCGTATTCGTAGAGCCCCTGCTGCGCCTTGGTCGTCGATTTGACGTGCCACTGGAAGAGCGGCAGGCCGAGCGCCGTGGCTACTTCCTCGGCCAGCATGGTCTTGCCGGTTCCCGGTTCGCCCTTGATCAGCAGCGGGCGTTGTAGGGTGATGGCGGCGTTGACGGCGAGCGTCAGGTCATGCGTCGAAACGTAGGTGTCGGAACCGGAAAAGCGCATGGTCGAAATCCTTGTGGAAGACGCGGGGTACTGGTCGGAAAGCTCGGTGGCGGGGCGCCTCAGCCCCGCGCGACGCGTTGCACGCTGTCCAGGTAGTGAGCGGCATCCATCTCGCGGCTTTGCCGTTGCGCGCGCCAGATCGTCTCGCCAAGGCATTCGAGAATGGCGTGTTCGGCCGCATGGTCGTCGAGCCGGCTGCGTAGCGTCGTGAACGCGGCACGGATGCCGGGCGGCTGGTCGATGCTGACCTGTTCGACGATGGCCAGATGCAGAGAGAGATGAAGGAAAGGATTCATCTGGCCGCCTTCCGGTGCGAACTCCTGGCTGAGGGCCGCGTCGGGATCGTCGAGCAAGGCATGGTACTCGGGGTGACGCAAGATTAGATCGACGGCCGTTACCTCGGCGCCTTCGAGAATCGCGCGCGCGCGATGTTTGCGCCAGGAGGTGCAGAAAAAGTTGCGAACCTGGTCACGCGATGGATTGAACATGGGCTGGCTCCGGGTGTTTTGTGACGAGGGCAGTGACCACCGCGTTTTGCAACTGGCGGTTCAGATGCTGGACACCGTTGGCGGTCGGCGCGATCTGGCCTGTACCGTAGGTGCCGAGCAGCGGTAGGCCGGGAAAGCGCTCGCGCACGATGTCGAGGTCGCGGTCTTCGCCACCGTAAAAAAACGGGCCGCGCCCGATGCATGAGAACATCAGCGCACAGGCGGGCCGGGGAGCGCTGGCGCTCAGCCGTGCAAGCGTCTGCCGCATGTCGGCTTCGGCCGGTAGCGGCTGGCGCGAGGCCCAGGCCAGGTACTGCCCCGGCGGCAAGCGTTCGGCCAGCGTCAGCGAACCTTCGGCGTTGGCAGCGACGATGGCGATCGGGCGGTAGCGGCCAGTGGCGAGCGCCGCCGCGGCGGTCTCCCGGTTTTCGTCATCGATCAGCACCGCCGTCAGGTGATGCAGCGGCAGTGACGCACGGTCGCGTAACTCGGCCGGCAGGGCGCGCGTCAGGCTATCGAGTGCGCGGCGCCCGCCGAGCGTTTGCAGGTCGTAGCCGCTACTGCAGTCGATGCGTTGGGGCTCGCCAAGCAGGCGCAAGCCGCTGGAAACGCCGACGCTGACGCGCGCGCCGAGCAACTGGACGCCGCAGCGCTGCTGCGCGGCCAAGCGGCCCTGCTGCCAGGCAACAGGATCGGCATAGCCGACGGTGCCCGTGAAGCTGCCGCCAAAGCGTGCGCCGGCTTCGCTCCAGTCGCTCGGAAAGGCACTTCCGGCGTAGCTCAGCAGCGGCTCGCCAGAGGCGTTGGGATGCCCCAGCGACAGTCCGCGTCCGAAGACCATGACGGCCGCCGCCGGCCGGTCGAGTACCCAGCCCGACTCGGTGAACACGCCGGCCGCGATGCCGCCAGCCACTTGCGTGCACTGCGCCGCGCGGGCGGCGGCGGTAACCGCCTGCTGGGCGTGGCGGGCGAAGTCGGGGGTCAGGAAGAGTAGCACGCCATTAACGTGACTCAGGTCAGATTTGCGCAGGGCTTCGCCGACCGCCGCTGCAGCCAGTTCGGGCAGCGGATCGTTTCCTGCAACAAGGGCGGTGGCGACGGTCATGGGGCGGGTGTCTTGGCTTTGTACTCGCAGAGATCGGCGATGATGCAGTTCCAGCAGTCGGGCTGGCGCGCTTTGCAGATGTAACGTCCGTGCAGGATCAGCCAGTGGTGCGCGTCGCGCTTGAACTCCTCTGGGACCGCTTTGAGCAGCTTGAGTTCGACGGCGAGCGGCGTTTTGCCCGGCGCCAGCTGCGTTCGGTTGGCGACGCGGAAGATGTGTGTGTCGACGGCGATGGTCGGCTCGCCGAAGGCCGTGTTGAGCACCACGTTGGCCGTCTTGCGGCCCACGCCGGGAAGCGCTTCGAGCGCCTCGCGCGAGGCTGGCACGTTGCCGCCGTGCGACGCGATCAGCTGGCGACAGGTGGCGATGACGTTCTTTGCCTTGGTCGGGTAGAGGCCGATGCGGTTGATGTACTCAGCCAGCCCGGCTTCCCCGAGCGCCAGCATGGCTTGTGGCGTTGGCGCATCGGCAAAGAGGGTCTTGGTCGCCAGATTGACGCTCTTGTCGGTCGCTTGCGCCGAAAGAATGACGGCGACTAGCAGTTGGAAGGGCGTTGCGTAATGGAGCTCGGTGGTTGGCGCCGGGTTGGCGGCGCGCAGCCGCGCGAAGATTTCGGCGCGCCGGGCCGCGTTCATGTGGGGGTACGCTACGGTGGCGCTTAGTGACAGCCGCCGGCGGCGAGCGGCGGCGGCACCGGGCGATGCTGGCGCGCCGCAGCACGCGCTTCGATCCAGTTTTTCCAGGCGACGAGGAAGGCGAGGATGATGAAGGCGCCGGGCGGCAGGATGGTGACCAGAAAGCCAGGATAGTCCTTGGGGAATATCTGCAGCCCCTGCAGGCCGGGAATCACCGCTTCGATGCCCGAGAAGAGGGTGCCGGCGCCGATCAGTTCACGCAGGCCTCCGAGCAGCGACAGGGTCCACAGCATGCCAACGCCCATGAAGGCCCCATCAAACAACGACTGGATCGGCCCGTTCTTGGCCGCAAAGGCTTCGATACGCGCGAGCACGATGCAGTTGGTGATAATCAGCGGGATGAAGATGCCCAAAATGTTATACATGTCGTGCATGTAGGCGGCCATGCTCAGGTCGACGACGGTGACCAGCGCGGCAGCGATCATGATGAAGACCGGGATGCGGATCTCATGGGCAATGAAGTTGCGCAGGCAGGCAACGACGAAACCGGAAAGGGCCATGACGATGATTGTCGCCATGGAGAGCATGAAGCCATTGACTAGGCTGGTGGTCATCGCCAGCAGCGGGCACATGCCGAGCATCTGGACCAGGCTGGAGTTCTGCTTCCAGGCTCCGTTGTGGAAGATTTCCTTGGTTTCAGTCCAGGTGATCATGAGTTGTTCCGCCTATTTGGCTGCGTAAAGTTTGTCGCGATTTTCAGCGACGTAGTTCAGGGCCTTGGCGACCGCCTTGACTACTGCTCGCGGGCTGATCGTGGCCCCGGCGGTCGAGTCGAAACGGCCGCCGTCTTTCTTGACCTTCCAGTTGTGTGGTGCGACTTTGTCCAGCGACAGACCGTCGAACTGGGTGATCCACGGACGGTCCTTGTTCTTGTCCTTCTTGGGGTCGATATAGTCGCCCAGACCCGGCGTTTCCTTGTGCTGCGTGACGCGCACGCCAGTGATCGAGCCATCGAAGCGGATACCGACCAGCAGGCGGATCTTGCCGCTGTACCCGTCCGGCGCGACCGTTTCCAGCACCAGCGCTGCCGGCGCGCCACCCAGGCGGGCGCGATAGACGGTGGAAACATCGTCGAGGCCGAGTTCGGCGGTCGGCGGCAAGACTAGGGTATCCGTCAGCAATTCGTTGTCGTAGTTCGAGGGCGGCAGCACTTCGCCGATCGAACGCATTTTTTCTTGTGCGCTGGAGGCATCGATCGCTGGTTTGGTGAGCAGATAGACGCCCGCAAGAACCGTCGTGAAACCGATCGTGAAAATGAACAAGATGACGGCTGTACGCGAGGCCATCGTCGTTGCGGTCAGCGGTTTTGTCTTGTGTATCATTGCTCGCCCCGCATACCGAAAATCGCCGGCTGGGTGTACATGTCGATCAGCGGCACACAGATGTTCAGCAGCAGCACGGCAAAGGCGACGCCGTCCGGATAGCCGCCGAAAACGCGGATCAGATAGGCGAGGATGCCGGCGGCAAAGCCAAAGATCAGTTTGCCTTTCGGTGTCGTGCAGCCCGACACCGGGTCGGTCACGATGAAGAAGGCGCCGAGCAGGGCGCCGCCCGAGAAAAGGTGAAACAGCGGATTGGCGAAAGCGGCGGGCTGCCACAGCCAGAGCGCCGCGGCGGGCAGGACAAGGCCGCCGATGAAGCCCGCCGGCGCGTGCCAACTGATGACCTTGCGTTGCCACAGCCAGAGTCCGCCAAGCAGGTAGCCGCCCATCACCCACTCCCAGCCTTGCCCGGCGAAGTGCCCGAAGGTCCGGGTATCGGTCAGGACGCGGGCCACCGTCGTGCTGCCTTCGCTTAGCTTGAGTGCCGTCTTCAGGACATCGAGCGGGGTAGCGGTGCTCATTGCATCAAGGCGCGGGGCGAAGCCAAAGACGATGGTCAACTGGTCGGCAAAGCTGGCTTGGAGATCGGCTGGCGGCCACTGCGACATCAGCGCCGGGAAGGAAACGATGCACACGGCGAAGGCGATCATCGCCGGATTGAACGGGTTCTGTCCAAGGCCGCCATACAGCTGCTTGGCGATGACGATGGCGAACAGCGTGCCGATGACGGTCAGCCACCACGGAGCCAGCGGCGGAAAGGTCAGCGCAATCAGCCACGCGGTAACGATGGCGCTGCCGTCGCCGAGGAACCGGCCGAGCGGCTTGTCGCGCAGCGTGAGCATGAAGGCTTCGCCAACGAGGGCCGCCGCGCTGGCGACAGCGATCTGCAGGAGGATCATCGGGCCGAAAAACCAGACGTAAGCGGCGATCCCCGGCAGCAGTGCGGCCAACACCTGGAGCATGACGCGCTGGACGCTGGCGTCTTTCAGCAGATAGGGGGGGGAGGTGAAGTCCATCATTGCGCTTGCTGCTCCTGCGCCGCGCTGGTCGGCAATTCTGATGTCTCGGAAGCTTGCTCGGCTTGCAAGGGGGCCCGGCGCGCTTCGATCTCGGCGACTTCCTTGCGTTGTGCGCCGCTCAATCCATCGGTGTTTTTCGGCTCGACGGCTTCGCGCTGCACGCGTGCGCGCTCGATGGCCGCCGCGATGGTGGCCTTTTTCACCGCGTCGGCATCGAGTGTCGGCGACGCCCCTACGGGCTGGTCGGCCGGCACGGTTTTCTTCTCGGCGGCGGCTTTGGCGGCCGCAGACTTGGCCAGACGCGCGGCTTTCTCGGCCTTCTCCCGCTCGTCGCGCCGGTTGCGGAATTCGAAACGCGCCTTGGCCGCGTCGGCCGCCTTCTTTTCGCGTTCGCGCGCCCAGATTTCGCTCTTCGCGAAACGGAAGTACTGCACCAGCGGGATGCGCGAGGGGCAAACATAGCTGCAGCAGCCGCATTCGATGCAGTCGAAGATGTTGTATTCCTGGGTCTTGCCGAAGTTCTTGGCGCGCGCGAACCAGTATAGTTCGAAGGGCTGCAGTTCATGCGGGCAGGCTTCGGCGCAGGCGCCGCAGCGGATGCAGGGCATCTCCGGTGGGGCGGGCGGGAACAGTTTGCTCGACGCGGCGATGATGCAGTTGGTGGCCTTGACCAGCGGTGCGTCGAGGCTGGGCATGGCGAAGCCCATCATCGGGCCGCCCATCAGGTAGCCGTTGGTGTCGGCCTTGGGCTGACCGAGCGCGACGAAATCCCGCAGCGGCGTGCCGATGAGCACTTCCCAGTTGCGCGGCTGCTCGACATTGCCGGTCAATGTGATGATGCGCGAGATGACCGGTTCGCCATGCGCAATGGCGCGCCAGGCGGTGTAGGCAGTGGCGACGTTGAAGCATTGCACGCCGAGGTCGGTCGAGCGCTTGCCGGCGGGTACTTCCGTGCCGGTGAGGACGCGGATCAGCTGCTTAGCGCCGCCGGCCGGGTAACGCGTCGGCACGGCGACGACTTTGAAGTCTTCGCCGAGCGCCAAGACCGCCTGCTGCATAGCGGCGACCGCTTCTGGCTTGTTGTCCTCGATGCCGACCAGGACGCGCTTGGGGGACAGCAGATCGCGGAAGATGCCGACGCCGCGCACGATGTCTTCGGCGCGTTCGCGCATCAAGAGGTCGTCGCAGGTGATGAAAGGCTCGCACTCGGCGCCATTGATCACCAGGGCGTCCATCGGTACCGTTTTCGACGCGGTGAGTTTGCCGTGCGTTGGAAAGACCGCGCCGCCCAGGCCGACTACGCCGGAGTCGCGCAGGATCTCGCGCACGCGCCCGGGCGTCAGGTCGTGGTAATTCAGGCAGGTGCGCTCGATCCACTGGTCGCGGCCATCCGGCTCGATCACGACCGAAAGGGTAGGCAGTCCCGACGGGTGAGCGGTGACGTGCTCTTCGACGGCAACGACGGTACCGGAAGTTGGGGCATGGACGGCCGACGAGATCCAGCCGTCGGCGGCGCCGATCAGCTGACCCTTGAGGACCTGGTCTCCGACCACGACGAGCGGGTTCGGCGTACCGCCGATGCTCTGATGCAGCGGTACGATCAGCCGCGCGGGCAGCGGCGCTTGGCCGATCGGCTGCTGCACCGAGGGCGCCTTATTGGCTTGCGGCTTGACGCCGCCTTTGAACTTGAAGAGTTGCTGGAGCATGCCGGTAGTCACGGTTTCTCAGGCGGTTTTTCTGATTTCGACGACCGGATATTTCCATTTCCAGTTGTCGAGCTTTTCGCCGATCGGCTCCATGCGGATGCATTCGACCGGGCAGGGGGCGATGCACAGCTCGCAGCCGGTGCACAGCGAAGCAACGATGGTGTGCATCTGCTTGGCGGCGCCGACGATGGCATCGACCGGGCAGGCCTGAATGCAAAGCGTGCAACCGATGCAGGTCTGCTCGTCGATGATGGCGACCTGCTTCGGCTTTTCTTCGGCGTCGAGCGGTTTGACTTCGCGGCCGAGCAGGTCAGCCAGTTTGCGCACGCCTTCGGCACCGCCGGGCGGGCACAGATTGATTTCGGCGCCGCCCTTCGAGATCGCTTCGGCATAGGGCCGGCAGCCGGGGAAACCACACTGACCACACTGCGTTTGCGGCAGGATGCTTTCGATCTTCTCGACTAGCGGGTCGCCCTCGACCTTAAACTTGATCGAGACCCAGCCCAGCGCGGCGCCGAGCACGACGGCGCCGAGCGCCATGATGAGGATTGCAGTAAGCATTACTGGTATTTGTCCAGGCCGGCGAAACCCATGAAGGCCAGGCTCATCAGGCCGCCGGTGACGAGGGCGATGGCGGTGCCCTTGAAATAGAGAGGAACGTCGGCTCCCTCGATGCGTTCGCGGATGCCGGCGAAGAGCACTAGCGCCAGCGAAAAACCGACCGAACTGCCGAAGCCGAAGAGCAGCGATTCGATGAAGTCATATTTGTTGCCCAGCGCCAGCAGCGGAATGCCGAGCACGGCGCAGTTGGTGGTGATCAGCGGCAGGTAGATGCCGAGCACCTGATGCAGCACCGGGCTGGTTTTCTGGATGACGGTCTCGGTGAGTTGGACGATCGCTGCGATGGTGACGATGAAGGAAATCGTGCGCAAGTAGGTGAGGTCGAAAGGCCGCAGCAGGTAGGCGTCGATGACGTAGCTGGCGCCGGTGCCGAGGGTCAGCACGAAGGTGGTCGCGGCGCCCATGCCGAACGCCGTCTCCAGTTTCTTGGAAACGCCCATGAAGGGGCAGAGGCCGAGAATTCTCACCAGCACGACGTTGTTGACGAGGACCGCGCCAATGACGATGAACAGATAATGGGTCATGGTATGCGTAGCAGGAAGAGACTCGGTTTTTGGGCGGTGCGATTATCCCCCGGCGGGGGAGGTCGTTCAACCACAATATTTGTGGATGTATAGAAGATCGTGCGTCATGCCATCGGTGCGCCGCTCACGGTGCGGGCATGGCGCTGCCTGGCGATCGCGGCAGCGGCTTCGCCGATCAGTTCCGGGCCGCGGAAAATGAAACCTGAGTAAAACTGCACCAGACTGGCGCCGGCCTCGATCTTGGCCGCCGCGTCGGCGCCGCGCATGATGCCGCCGACGCCGATGATCGGCACTTCGCCGGCCAGGGCGGTGGCTAGCTTCAGCTGCACGGCGGTCGAAGTTTTGAACAGGGGAGCGCCGGACAGGCCGCCGGTTTCGCCGGCGTGGGTCAGCCCTTCGACGCCGTTGCGCGACAGCGTCGTGTTGGTGGCGATGACGCCGTCCATGCGGTGCGCGCGCAAGAGGTCGGCAATCGACTGGATTTGCTCGTCATCGAGATCGGGAGCGATCTTCAGCGCCAGCGGTACGTATTTGCCGTAGCGTTCGGCGAGCTTGGACTGGGCGCTTTTCAGACTGCCGAGCAGGGCATCGAGTGCGTCGTCCTTCTGCAGTTCGCGCAGATTCTTGGTGTTCGGGCTGGAAATGTTGATGGCGACGTAGCTCGCCGCGTTGTACACGCGATCCAGACAGATCAGATAGTCGTCGGCGGCTTTTTCTATCGGTGTGTCAAAATTCTTGCCGATGTTGATGCCGAGGATGCCGCCGCGCTTCGGGTACTGCGCTGCGGCGACGTTGGCGAGCAGTCGGTCGACGCCTTCGTTGTTAAAGCCCATGCGATTGATGATTGCCTGCTTTTCGGGAATCCGGAACAGGCGCGGCCGCGCGTTGCCCGGCTGGGCGCGTGGCGTGACGGTGCCAACTTCGATGAAACCGAAGCCGAGCGCGGCGAGTGCGTCGATGTGGTCGCCATTCTTGTCGAGCCCGGCGGCGAGGCCGACCGGATTGGGAAACGTGAGCCCCATGACCTCGACCGGATCGGCCGGGACCGGCTTGGCGAGCAGACAGGCAATGCCGGCCGAATTGAGGAAGTCGATGCCGGTCATGCCGACGCCGTGCGCGGTCTCGGCGTCGAGTGCGAAGACGAACTTGCGAATCAGGGAATAAAGCATCTGCTAATTTTACCGCATCGGGCCAGCGCGCGGCGCACGGCGTCGCGGGCTGGCCGGCCGTCATGTGCCTAGGCGGCCTTTTTTGGCGGCAGGAAGAAGTCCCTTGGATGGTGCGCCAGATGACGCAGGGTGGCGCCGGCGATAAGCCGCCACTGCGACTCCGGGATCTGCCGCGAACGCAGCGCGACGTTGAGGGCCAGCGTGAAACTGACCGCCAGATTAGTGAAACCGATGACGGCGACGCCGAGTATGGCCCATAGCAGCATGGTCGGGTCCGGCGCGAAACCGAGGCCAACCGAGGCGATACCGACGAAGGCCGAGGCGAAGGCGACGTGTCGGATGTCGAGCGGCAGACCGAACAGGGTGCCGAAAATGGTGACACCGCCGAGCAGAAAACCGAAGAAGAGATTGCCGGCGAGTGCGCCCAGATTGTTGCCGATGTAAGCGGAAACGCGCCGCATGCGCGACTCGCCGAACAGGCGGCGCGGCCACTGGAGCTGCAGGATGCGCTCGGGAACGCGGTTGTAGGCCGCGTAGTTGTCATAGTAGCCGCTGATCAGACCGGCGACGAAGAGGCAGACGCCGGCGATCGCCGCGTAAAAAATCGCGCCGCTGTGGATCGGACTTTGATCCTGCAGCAGATGGACGGCTTTTTCGGGACTGACGAAGTGTTCGCCGCCAATGCTGAAGACGGCGAAGGCGATCAGCCCGGCGAGCGGCACGGCCAGACAGACGTTACCGAGAATGGCGACGACCTGGCTACGGACGGTACGCGCGATGAGCGCTGCCAGATTTTCGATGTTGCGCACCTTGCTGCCGGCTTCGCCGATGCTGGCGGCGATGGCGTTGGCGGTCATCGCCGGCTGTTTGGTGGCGACCGTGCCGTGCAGGATGTGGATCAGGCAGAAACCAAGCCCGTAGTTGAGGCAGAAGGCGAGGGCTCCGGTGAGTGGCGGCATATCGACCTTGCCGAGGAGAATCTTGAAACAGGCCATAAAGGCAATGATGAAGCCGCCGACCAGTGCCGAGCGCGCCAGCGACCAGTATTCCTCGCTCGATTCGGTGATGTAGTGCTCGCCGTGCGCGCTGGCGTTGTCGGTGACGCGCAGGGCGATCAGCTCGACGTTCTGCCGCCAGTGTTCCCGCAGGTTGTCGCGCTGGCATTCGTCGCGGACCAGACCAGTGAACAGGCGCACCATCGCCGGGTAAGCCGTTCGGCCGTCCGGATCGTCCTGCAGGTCGGCCAGCAGGTCGAGCAGTTGCTCGCTGCGCCGGAGCAACTGCTGCAGGCGCTGCAAGTGGTAGGTCAGGCGGATGCTGGTGCCGTGGCGCGCGGCGCGCTTGCGCACGCGCTCGATGACCTCACGGCACTGGTCGTGCAGTACGCGCAGGTGTTTTTCGTCGATGCACTGGGCGTTAGGCTTGCGCCAGGTTTCCGGGTAGGCGTCGATGTAGTCGATCAGCTCCTCGTTCTGAGTGACGAAGGGCGATTCGTAGGTCTCGAGCGCGGGTTCCAGACGCAGCAGCTCGGGCTCCATACCGAAGGCAGCGATCCAGTAGGAGATCACGCGCAGGGACCGAAGAATTTCGCCGATCGCATGCGGCAGGGCCGGTGCGGCGGGCAGTTCGTCGAAGCGCAGGGCCTCGACCAGTTGCAGCCAAGCGTCTTCGCCGACGTCAACGACCCAGCGTCGATCGCTTGCCTTGTGGAAGACCTGACGTAGCACGGTACGCAGCAGATCCGGGTCGAGCACATCGGGCAAGAAGGAATGACCGATGCGGCGGAATATCTCGGACAGGAAGCCGGTATTGGGCAGGATGCCGGTTGCCGTGTATAGCTCGGCATGGCGATACGTCTGGATCAGGGCCGCCAGTGCCTGACGCAGGCCGGCGCGCAGATCGTCACGCGTGCCGAGGACATAGCAGAGCGCCTGCAAAGTGCGTCTGGCTGACGCTACGTCCGCCGAATCGCGCGGCCGGATCTCGTCGATCAACTGTGCGAAGAGGGCGGTCGGCTCCACATCGGGGGCAGCAAAGCGGGCAAGGAGTTGTTCCATAAGTGGTTTTTGGCGCCTTGTGAGTCCATCCGGAAGGGGATGGGTGCTGTGCATGAGGGGAAAGCAGGCAAGAGACGCGGAAGGGGATTCGACGCGTCGATTACAATCCTAACAAAATATTGCGCCGAGCATTTTTCGGCCCCCTCGTCGTCTTTTCAAGCCTGATCCATGATCATTGTTCTTTCCCCCGCTAAAACCCTCGACTACGCGACGCCGCCGACTCTGGACGAGCATACCCAGCCGGCCTTTCTCGAGCAGTCGCAGCTGTTGATCGAGCGCCTGCGCGCGCTGTCGCCGCTCGACCTCGGCCAGCTGATGGGGATCAGCGATCAGCTGGCGGTGCTCAACGTCACACGCTACGCTGAGTGGTCGCGTCCCTTTACGCTGGGCGACGCCAAGCAGGCGGTGCTCGCCTTCAACGGCGATGTCTACGAAGGACTCGACGCCAGCACGCTGTCGGCGGCGGACCTCCTCTTTGCACAAGGCCATCTGCGCGTTTTGTCCGGGCTCTACGGCCTGCTGCGTCCACTCGACCTGATGCTGCCTTATCGCCTGGAGATGGGCACGCGGCTGGCCAATCCGCGCGGCAAGAACCTGTATGCCTTCTGGGGCGAGCGTCTGACCGCAGCCCTGAACGTCGCGCTGCGCGAGACGCAGGCGCCGGCGCTGGTTAACCTCGCCTCGGAGGAATACTTCAAGTCGGTGCAGCCGCCGAAGCTCGCCGTGCCTGTCATCCAGCCCGTTTTCGAGGACTGGAGCAGCGGCAGGTACAAGGTGGTCAGTTTTTACGCCAAGCGGGCGCGCGGACTGATGGCGCGTTTCGCGCTCGTGCATCGGCTGCAGGCGCCGGGAGCGCTGAAGGATTTTTCGGATGCCGGTTACGCCTATGCGGCGTCGGCCTCCGACGCAACGCGTTGGGTGTTTCGTCGCCAGTTGGCGAGCTGAGCGGGTTCTATCAGGATGGCGGCAGGAGCAAGCAAGCCGCCTCGGCCGTGACGATGGTATAGGGGGGTGGTTTGTGGCGGTGGTGGGCGAGCTTAAGCAGTAGCTTGTCGCGTGTCACCAGTACCGCCGCGCCGCAGCGGGCGCCGAGAATCAGGAATTTCTGGTCGTCCGCGTCGCGGCAGCGTGGCAAGCCGTAGTCCTCTTCCCCGTTCGCGTCGCAGACGATGACGAACTTTCGGTAGTTTTCCATCAATTCTTCGCGTGCCGCGCTGTCCAGCCCAAATTCCGGGTAGCCGGTGACCCGTTCGAGTTCGGCCAGGCATGGCGTGTCGGTGAAACACTGCACCTGACCACCGTCGATGGCGGCGCGAAGGGGCTGCGCGCGCCGGTCGGCGAAATGCAGCATGTCCATCACGATGTTGGTGTCGAGAACGAAGCGCATGGTTGTTGGTTGAGCGCCCGTAGTGTGACGCTGCCCGGCTGGAAAGGGCGAATTGTAGCCTTCGCCCGGAGGCGCCGCGAAATTCCGCGCGGATAGAAGACACCGGGCGTGCGCTTGTCTGTAACATACGGATTGGGATGAAAACCGTAATCGTCTGCCTGCACTTGCCGAGACATCAATCATTCGAATGCCAGCCATCGCCTTGCCCCTTCTGAAAAACGTCGAAGCGATTTCGTCTTGCCGGGACCGGGATGTGCTGGGCAGGATCGTGTTTCATGCGGCGAAAGTTCTGCTCGGCGAGAAGGCGGAGGTGGCGATTTTTGCTCGTACGCCACACGGGAAACCGGTCCTCAAGCAGCCCTCGGAAGCAGCGAAGGCCACGCTCGCTGCCCCTTGGCGCGAACTGCTCGATAAGACTTGGGGCGACGAACAGTTGGCAGCCAACGGCCGGATTTACGGCTCGTTCCTGCTGGCCGCCTCGGAGATCGCCGCTGATCATCTGTTGCTGGCTTACGCCATCGATCAGGCGGCTGGTGCCGAGTCGGTCGACAGCCTCGCTTGTCTGGCGCGCATCTACGGCAACCAGATCCGGCTGCTCGATTACAGCGAGCTCGACACGCTGACTCACCTGCTCAATCGCAAGACCTTCGACGAGACCTTCGACCGCCTGCTGACCGCCCGTGTCTCCGGCGCGGAAGGCGCCGGCCACGAGAATCGGCGCGAGCATCGCGAGCAGGAGGCGCCGGCCTGGCTCGGGGTCATCGACATCGACCATTTTAAGCGCGTTAATGATTCGTTCGGTCACCTCTTTGGCGACGAAGTGCTGTTGCGCGTCGGTGATTTGATGCGCAAGACCTTCCGTGGCGGCGACCGCCTGTTTCGTTTTGGCGGCGAGGAGTTTGTGGTCATCCTCAATGCCGAGACCGAGTCTCTCGCCGCTGCCGGCTTCGATCGCTTCCGGGCTTCCGTCGAAGGCAATGAATTTCCCCAAGTCGGGCAAGTGACCTGTTCGGTGGGTTTTACCGCCGTGTTGACGCAGGATGTGCCGACCGACGTGGTCGGCCGCGCGGACGAGGCGCTCTATTACGCCAAGGAGCACGGCCGCAACCAGGTCTGTTGCTACGAACAACTGCTCGCCGCCGGCACCATCGCCGCACCGACGGTGATTGATGCGCCGGTGTCCGATTTTGATATCGATGCCCTGTTCGTGGCTGCGGAAGCCGCGCGCCAGCCATGACACCACCAACCTTGCCTGGGCCAACGCATGACGCGGCCATCGCGGCGACGCGCCAGTGGCTGCTGCGCGCAGTGATTGGCCTCAATCTCTGCCCCTTCGCCAAGAGCGTCTACGTGAAGGAGCAGGTGCGTTACGTGGTGAGCGACGCAAGGAATGCCGACGCACTGCTCGGCGATCTGGAGCGCGAGTTGCACGGGTTGGCCGAGGCAGAGCCTGCCAAGGTCGATACGACTCTTCTGATCCATCCCTACACGCTCACCGCCTTCGCCGATTTCACCGACTTTCTCGATCTCGTCGATATCGTCGTGCGCACCCGGGGTTTGGCTGGCGTACTGCAGGTGGCGAGCTTTCATCCGGATTTCGTGTTCGTCGACACGGCGGCGGACGACATCACCAACTACACCAACCGTTCGCCTTATCCGACCCTGCATCTGATTCGGGAAACGAGCATCAACCGCGCGGTCGAAGCGTTTCCTGAAGCATCGATGATCTACGAGCGCAACATCGAAACGCTACGCAAGATCGGTCTGGACGGCTGGAAAGCGCTGGATGTCGATGCGCCACCAGGCGGCGGTTTCGGAAAATAGTCGCGATGCCTGGAAACGCTCCGGAAATCATGCTGCGCGAGGAAGAAGTCGAGTTCATCGCGATCCGCGCGCAGGGCGCCGGTGGGCAGAACGTCAACAAGGTGTCCAACGCCATCCATCTGCGTTTCGATATCGTTGCCTCTTCGCTGCCCGACGAAATCAAGGCCCGGCTGCTCCGCTTGAGCGATCAGCGTGTCAGCTCGGATGGCGTGGTGGTGATCAAGTCGCAGGAACATCGCAGTCTGGTGCGCAATCGAGAAGAAGCTCTGGCGCGCCTGCGCGAGCTGATTGCCCAGGCCGCCTTCACGCCGCGCCAGCGACGGGCGACCAAACCGACGCGCAGTTCGCAGAAGAAGCGCGTTGAAAGCAAGGTTAAGCGCGGCCTGGTGAAAGCGCAGCGACGGCGGGTCGGCGAGCATTAGTCAGTCCATGAACATGTGCCCGCCAACCGGTCGGCTACCCGTTTCAGCGCATTGAAAATGCTTCATGGTGGAAAACCGGCGCCGCACCGCTACGTGCCGCCAGTCCGTGCTGCAGTGCTTTACCCAGGCCTTGCGGGCCGCAGAACCAGACGTCGTCTACCTCTGGCAACTGCGTCGCATCGAGCTGTGCCCCACTGTCGCTTTCGATCATGTGCAGACGCACCTTGTTGCGTGCGCAGGCAGCGGAGAGTTCGGTCATGCCGACAGCCTGTCCAGCATTGCGCACGCAGTAGTAAAGATCGACTTCACAGCCGAGCATGCCGCGCTCACGCGCTTCGAGCCAGGCCAGGAATGGCGTCACGCCGATGCCGCCGGCCACCCAGGCCTGGCGCTGCCCGCCGCGCCGAAAGTCGAAGCGGCCGTAGGGACCTTCCACCAGCAGTGGGTCGCCCACCTTGAGACGGATTGCGAGTTGCGCGGTGTAGTCGCCGAGCGCCTTGATGATGAAGCGCAGTTCGGCGGACTCGCCCTGCCGGCGGTTGGCCGAGGCGATGGTAAAGGGGTGCGCGCCTTCCTGGTCATCGAAGCTGACCAGCGCGAACTGCCCGCCGACATGACCCGGCCAGCTCTTGTCGACGCGACAGATGACTTCCAGTTGCTGACCAGGCAGCGGCGTCACCAGGCTGACTGTACCGGCGACGCGGCGCGTCTTGCCGATCAGCCCGAAGAGTGACCACAGGGCACAAACCGAACCGACCGTTAGCAGCGCGCCCATCAACCAGCCGAGTGGCGTCATCCACAGCGTCTTGGGGAACAGCATGACGCTGTGAAAAGCGCTCATTAGGTAGAGCGGGCCAAAGAGCCTGTGCAGCTTGCGCCAGACGCCGTACGGTACGGCACGCAGCAGAGCGAGGATGACCAGGCCGAGCACCGCCCAGGCAGCCCATTCGCCCATGTCCTTGGCCAGCGAGACGAGCGGCTCGGGCGCAGCGTGAGCGCGCTTCATACGCGGCGCGACCCATTCCATGGCCAGGACCAGCTTGGGTGACAGCTCGATCAACCAGTGCGCGGCGAGCAGCAGGCCGGCCGCGATACCGAGTCGCTTGTGCAGCGCGTAGAGCTTGTCGAGGCCGCCCAGCATCTGTTCCAGCCAGTAGGGACGAACGGCGAGCAGCATGGCGGCGGACATCGCGGTCATCAATTGCACGCCGGCCAGGATGACCAGCAGGCGGCGCCACGCCCAATAGTCGGCGGGCCAGCCGTTTTCAAAATAGCTGAGCGAACAGTAGAGCAGGGCGGTGACGGCCAGCATCAGAGTGAGGGGACGTTTGTTCATGGCATACCAGCAAGGTTGATGAATGTGCCTACTTTAGCTTGCGAGGCTTAGACAAGTATGTCCGGGCAATGCCAATAGGTTTCCAGATGTTTCGGAGTTGCAGCCTCCTGCAACCGGCCCGGAATCAGGGGCTTCAATACTCCGGCGAATTCCGCGCCGTGGAGCCTAGAATCAACCTGTTCATCAGGGGGATGGTGAATGCATAAGCGTCGAGGCATGACAAAATGCGGTGTGGCTTGCGGGGCCTTGCCGCTCGGTTCGGTGGTGGGAGTGCAGGCCGGCGATTGTTCGAACGTCTATATCTTTGGCGACAGCCTTTCCGATTCGGGGGTATACCGGTCGATTGTCGGCGGGAGCGCCCGGTTCACGACGAATCCCGGAACGGTCTGGGGGGAGAATCTTGGCGCCAGTTACGGCAAGGCCGTAACGCCGGCCTACGCGGCATCGCTGGCGGCGGTCGGCTTTTTCGCCAACCCCGGCGGCAACAACTTTGCGGTCGGTTCGGCGCGTGTGAACGCCCAGCCGGTGGTTAGCGCTGGCGCTTTGGGCGGGCGGTAACGACGTCTTTGCCATGTTTGTTCCCGGCGCCGGGGCGCCGTCGGCCGCCGCTGTGGCCGCCATGGTGACGGCGGCGAGCGACATGACGGAGCAGGTAGTGCGCCTGCAGTCGGCGGGGGCGCGCAACTTAGTGGTGCTCGGGCTGGCGGACAGTTCCCGTTTCCCTTACGCGTTGGCGATGAGCGATCCGGAAAGGGAACAGGTCCGCCAACTCAACGCGGCGCTTGATACGGCCTTCATGGCGCAAGTCGCCGACAAGCACGTATTGTATTTTGATACCGGCAAGCTCATCCGCAGCATTCTCGCCCGTCCGCTGGCCTACGGCTTCACCAACACCATCGATAAGGCGTGCCCCGCCTCCGCGCTGGTTTGCTACCTACCAGCCAACGGTCATCTGTTCGCCGACGACAATCATCCGACCATGCTGTTCCGCAAGGTCGTCTCCGATTGGATCTATGCGTCGCTGGAAGAGGCGAGCCGCGTCGGCCTGCTATCGCAGGTACCGCTGTGGCGTTTCGGCGCGCAATGGCGCTCGATCAACGGCCGCTTGCAGCAATTCCAGAACTCCGGCTACCAGGGTTAGGGATTTTTCGTCACCGGCGACTATGCCTCGTCGCAAAAAGACGCGGCCGGCGGGTTACCCTCGGCGGACGGTGCCGGCGGCGCGTCGTGCTCGGTTATGAAAAGGCGTTCAGCGACCAGCTGTATGGCGGCGTGACGCTAGGTTATGGCCATGCAACGTTCGACCAGGGCAACAACCGGGGCTCAGTGAAATATGACGAGTGGGCAATTTCAGCGTTCGCCTCGCGCAAGGTCGGTGCTCTTTATGCCAACGCGTTGAGCACCTTTTCCTGGCTCAATTACGAGAGCAGCCGCAAGGTCGTACTCGGTACGTTCAGCAGCAGCGAACAAGGCGAGACGCGCGGCGGCCAGTTTGGCGTCAAGGGGCAGGTCGGCTACAACTTCGTCAGCGGCAATCTGGTGCATGGTCCGCTCGCCGGTCTGGCGTGGGAGCGCGTCAAGGTCGAAACGTTCAGCGAAGAATCGACGAGCGTGACGGCTATGACCTTTGGCGAGCAGATCCGCGAATCGTTGCGCTCACGGCTGGGCTGGCAGGTGGCGGCCGAAACCAACTGGTCCGGCGTCGTCGTGCGTCCCTACGCCCAGCTCACCTACGATTACGAACACAAGAAGGTCGAGCGGACCTACCGCGCCGGTTTTGTCGGCGGCATTTCCGGCCTGGATATGCCGACGGCCAACCAGATGGGCGGCTAAGGCACGCTGCTGGCCGGGCTCAACGCCCAACTGAACAAGACCCTGCGTTTGGGCGTCGGTGCCTCGACGACGATCAGCCAGCCGGGTACGCGCAATTCGTCGATCAACGTCACCTTGAGTGCGCCGCTCTGATCACCTGCCCCGGATTTTCTTCATGCCCGCGTGCAGGCCTTCTACGCGAGCAGCGATGTTGGCCGTGCGGCGAGTCTTTCGTGAGCTGTTCTCTTCTTGCGGGGGGTATGCTCGATCGTCGTGATTTGCTGGATACTTGCCCGCGCATTCCCCTTGTTAGTCCGACTGGTTCGCGCGCGAACGTCTAATCCGGCCGATGTCCTTGGGATCGTACAATGCCAAGTTGGTGAAGACGGCGTTGGTGAAGAAACTGAGTCCTTCCGTGGCGCTGAAGATGCACCAACTATGCGCGGCGGCGAAACACAGCTAGCCCTTGTTAGATTCAACGTCCCGGGTGTTCCGAGTCCGGTCCGGGACAATTTGGAGAAAGGTTTTTATGATTACAAGCTATATGCCGCATGACGTTTGGCGCGGGCTTTGTCTGGTGCCGCTCAGCGTGCTGCTGATGGCGGCTTGTACCAGTCTGGATGCGCCGCGTAAAGCGGCCGCTGCGCCCATTGGCCGTCCTGGTTTTTTAGCTGGCTATCTGACGACGGAGGCGCTGCCGAACAGTCTTGCCTTGCTGCCGCCACCGCCCGCCGTGGGTTCGGCCGCGCTGGCGCTTGACGAGGAAATCAGCCGGCGCAGTTTCGCTTTGCGCGAGACGGCGCGCTGGGCGCTGGCCGCCTCGGATGCCGAACTGGATTTCCCCCGGGCAGCCGAGACCTACTCCTGCGCCCTGAATGCGCCGATCGGCGAAGCCGATGCGCCACACTTGTACACGCTGTTGCGCCGGACCTTGAGCGACCTTGGCATGTCTACCTCTGCCGCCAAGAATCAATACCATCGCACGCGTCCCTTTGTAGTGAACAAGGAGCCAATGTGCACTCCGGAGATGCGGGCGCAACTGGAGAAGAGCGGCTCCTACCCGTCCGGGCATACCACCGCCGGTTGGGGCTGGGCGCTGATTCTCGCCGAGATTTCGCCGGCGCAGGCCGACGCCATCCTGGCGCGCGGCCTAGCTTATGGCGAGAGCCGCAACGTCTGCAATGTGCATTGGCACAGCGATGTGGTGCAGGGGCGCGTCCTGGCCGCCGGTACGGTCGCACGGCTGCACGCAGAACCGGCATTCCGCGCCGATCTGGAAGCCGCCAGGGCCGAACTCGCCGCCGTACGCGGCCAAGGACTGAAGCCGACACGCGATTGCGCCGCCGAGGCCGCCGCGCTGGCCGTGCAACCATCCCTGGCCCAATAAGCTGCCGCCGGCGCGCCGGCGGTTCGGAAGGGGGCTCGGCGAAGCGTTTGAGTCATCCTCGTCATCTCGGCGCAGCGCTTTCACCGCCTCAGCGAAACTTCCGCGCAATCGGCGCTTCCCGGGGGAGTGGGGCCGGTTTCCGGCTGGATCCACCCCATGCGCGAGGGGCTCCATCCAATCCGCACTGGTTCGCTAGCGAACCTTTTGGCCCGAGGCCATGCTGCGCGAAGGCACCGCCGACCGGATTTGCTGGAGGGGGATAGTGCCCGGC